>Ga0076068_113_pt1 | contig 9159 bp, 9 predicted proteins | sample RifGroC1_FD_68118 | JGI IMG/M metagenome (GOLD analysis project Ga0076068, IMG submission 68118) | Parcubacteria bacterium GW2011_GWC1_34_10 | reverse complement strand
ATTTCCATTTATTCCTTCTGCCATGCTTCCTGAACTATCTAAAACTACCATTTTGAAATCTGGAAAGCTTTTTCTTTGTATTTTAGACCTCGCAGCTACTGCAAGTGGCTGATTTGGATATCCAAAGGTTATTCCGTTTCCGTTTACAACTATCTTGGTTGCTTTTGGTCCGATGATAGCTGTTATTGCTCTCCTAGCCGCTACGGTCTGTAATTTGCCTTTTGTGATAAGTTTTTCAGCAAATGGTCTTAATTCTTTGGCTTTAGCTTCGGTGGTCTCTATTTTTTCATACAATACTAAAGAACGAGCAAGAGAATTTATTAAAGCTTTTCTTACTTTGCGAACTCTTCCGAATTTTCTGTTTACATTGTGATGTCTCATAATAAATTTAAAATTTAAAAATCAAAATGGAAAATTATTTCAATACAATACCATGATCTCCTAAAATCCTCTTGATTTCTGCTACTCCTTTTGCGCCAAGACCTTCTATTTCTAAAATGTCTTTCTCTTTCTTTCTAGCTAAACCGCCGATGGTTCTGATGTTAGCACTTGAAAGAGCATTTAAAGTTCTGGCCCCAAGGTTTAAGTTTTCAATACGGGTTTTTAAGAATTCTGGATCCATTTTTTGAGAACTATCTTCACTGTATTTTTCATCAGCCAAAGATGATTCCTCTATATTTTTAATAGAAAGATCTTCTTTTTCCTTAAAACCAATAATAGCTTTTAATTGTTCTATCATAATAACAATTGATTTTTCAAGAGCTTCTCTTGGGGTCAAACTACCATCGGTTTCCATAGAGATTCTTAAACGATTAAAATCTGTGCGATCACCTACTCGCATATTTTCAACTTCATAATTTACTTTTAAAATTGGAGTAAAGTTGGCATCTATGACTATGGTGCCGATATCAACTTTTTCCTTTCCGAGTTTGTCACGGCCAACAAAGCCCAAACCTTTTTCAACTGTTATCTCTATATTTAATTCTGAATCTTTGTCTGTTAGAGTAGCGATAGTAAGCTCTGGATTTATGATCTCTACCTGTCCTGGCACTTCAATATCTTTTCCAGTTACAATTTTTTCTCCTTTTGCTTTTATGGTGAGAATTTGAGGCTCGTCAGTAATCATCTTAATGCGCAACCTTTTCATATTTAACATTATCATAACCACGTCTTCTTTTATTCCTTTGATTGAAGAAAACTCGTGACTGACTCCGTCTATTTTTATTGAAGTAATAGCTGCTCCCGGTAAAGAAGATAAGATGATGCGACGAAGACTGTTGCCGATAGTAAAACCATATCCAGGATAAAAACCATCTATTTCATAGATTGCCTTGTTGTTTTCTTCTGATACAATCTTTGGTTTTGAAGGTAAGATTATATTTTTGTCAAAGTTTTCTGCTGTCATAATATTAAAAGTTAAGATTAAATAAAATTTTATTATTAAATGTTATCTTTGGTAGTATTCTATTACTTGACCAAGATCAAATAAAAGATCAGCCTTTTCTGCGATAGTCCCCTCTTTTATTGAAATCTCTTTTTTGGTATTGTCCCAAGACATCCAATCTGGTGATTGTGTTTCTTTCATTTTTTCTTCTAATTCATTAAATAATTTGCTCCCCTTACTTCCTTCACGAATAGTTATTTTGTCTTTTAAAGAAACGGAGTAAGAAGGCACATAAACTCTTTTGCCGTTTACTAAGAAATGACCATGGGCTACGGCTTGTCTAGCGGATAGATGTGTTGGTAAAATACCAGCTCTCCAAACTACATTGTCTAGACGATGCTCTAAAGATTTTAATAAAGTGGCGGTAGGAGAGCTTGCTTTTTTTTCTAAAGCTTGTTTTACATATTTTGCAAATTGTTTTTCTGTCACACAATAGAACATTCTGGCTTTTTGTTTTTCATTTAATTGGATACCATAATCAGTCTTTTGTTTTCTAAAAGATCTTTTTTTATTTTTACGCTCTTCTCTAAGACTGAATTTTTGAGTTTGGGTTTTTTCAAAAACAGGAGCTTGAAGTCTGCGAGCTATTTTGTATTTTGGTCCAATTATCATAATAATTTGTATTTAATGTTTTTTAAATTTAAACTCTTCTTGGTTTCTTTGGTTTTGGGCCATTGTAAGGTATTGGAGTCGCATCTTTAATTGAATTTAAATTTATACCTTTTGATATAAAACCTCTGATGCTTGATTCTCGTCCTGAACCTACTCCTTTGACGATGGCTTCAATCTCTTTGATACCTAAAGATTGCGCTTTTATGGCCAAAGTTTCGCCCACTTTGGCGGCAGCAAATGGTGTCCCTTTCTTTGCCCCTTTAAAACCCAATTTACCACTAGAAGAACTAGCAAGGACGTTACCTTTTTTGTCCGTTAGCACCAATACTGTGTTGTTGTAAGTAGATCTGACATGAAGTAATCCAGAATCAAATCTTTTTTTACCAGAAGTTTTAATTTTATCTGTATTTGTTTCAATTTCATCATTTTTGGTCACATCTTTTACTTCACCATCTATTTTTGGCTCTTGATTTTCATCTGCTTTTATAATTCTTTTCTTTCCCATATTTTTTTATTTCTTATCTATAGCCCTTCTTCCGGTACCCATAGTTTTTCTGGTATTTCCGCGGCGAGTACGTGAATTGGTTTTGGTTCTTTGTCCTCTAGATGGCAATGATCGTAAATGTCTGACCCCTCTATAACATTTGATATCTTTAAGTCTTTTTATGTTTCCAGCTATTTCTCTCTTTAGATCACCTTCAACTTTTATTTTTTCTATTAATTTTCTTATTTCATTTTCTTTTTCGGTACTTAAATCTTTTGATTTTATTCCCCAATCTACTTTAGCTTTATCTAAAATATTTTTGGCTTGAGAGCGTCCAATTCCAAAAATGGCGGTTAAACCTATTTCAAGTCTTTTATCTTCTGGGATTGTAATTCCTAATATACGCATTTTTTATTTGTTAACCTTGTCTTTGTTTATGTTTTGGATTGTTTTTACATACAACGAACAAAATGCCCCCTCGGCGGACTAGTTGACATTTTGGACACATTGTTTTTACTGAAGCTTTTACTTTCATTTCTAATTATTCAGATTAGCTTTTCTATTATCAAGTCTGCGCACAATCCTACCTTTGCCTCCATAAGGATCAATAACGACTTCTACTAAATCTCCAATCATTACTTTGATTCTATGGAGTCTCATTTTGCCTGATAAATATGCAAGCACTTCTGCTTCTTTTAATTTGACACGAAAAAACGCATTTGGAAGCGCTTCCGTTATCATACCAACACTTATTTCCTGCCTTTCTTTATCTATCATTTATGAAATAAAACAACCGACTATGAGAAAAGACTAGCATATAAGCCATATTAGTGTCAAGTTTATCTGTCGGTTATTGTTTGAACGTTTATTTTAAAAGGGTCTTTAGGAAAAGATCGTTTCCAAACAGGCCTTATTGTAGCGGTTATGCTAGAAATACCAGTAAATTCGTCAATAAGGTTAGCCGCTTCTTTTTTGGGAGCGCCCAAAAGTCTTTCTTTTATGGAATCAGTATCTATATTTGCCCAAACTATTGTTTTGCCGTTTATTTCTAAATCTAGATTTTCATTAGTTGTTAAATTTTCTGGCATATTTTTAATATTTAAAGAAGAAAAATCTACAACAATAGGTTTAATGTTAATCCAATCTTCTAAGCTAACTATATGTTCGTCTGTTATTTTTTTAGATAAACCCACTGTATCAAACATTATTGCATAAGCCGTTACTTCTTTGCCTATAATAACAGATGAAGATTCTTCTACTGGAGACAATTCTTTAGATTCGTAAGTGATGGCATTGGAGAGTAAAGTTAATCCTTCCGGCACTTTTGACGCGAGATCTTTTTTAAGTTCAGACTCTAATTCTGATTGAATGTTTTGCAAAGCTGTTTGTTTATCATTTTCGGAAACTTTTTTCATTTTTCCTACAAAACCACCAGTTATATCGGTAACAGATCTTGCATAAAAAGTTTTGTAACGGTCAGCGTCATTTTTAAAACCAGGGATAGTAAAATCAGTTTTACTTATGTTGTATTTTTCTCCAGCTTCATCGGCAAAAACCGTCACCTCTAAACTACCCGGCACTGCTTCCCCATTTTTTTCAGTTTTTCCGGGGACGACAATTGATTCTGGTATCCTGTATACCAAACCTTCTGGACTTTCAAATCTGGTGCGAATGATAAGTCTCTGTGGTTCTGAAGAAAAATTATTGTAGACTATAATTTTACCAGAAGATTTTAATTCAACATCTTCTTCTCCTGTTGCTGGCACAGAAACAGTTTTTGAACTTGTTAATTTAATGACTTCATATTTGACTGTGCCTTCTTCTATTTTATTGTTTGCACCAATGATACTTATGTTGGCACTGATTTCTTGATTTTTTGGGGTAATGTTTATAGTGGCGGAAGCAAAGACAGTCATCATCCCTACAATAAATATAATAACTAAAAATAAAATAACACCACCGAAAACCCATTGCTTTTTTTTGTTTTTATATTGTTCTCCAGCTGGTTTTTCTTTAGGGTAATAATATTCATAAGCGCCACTATTTTTCTTTTCTGTTATTGCTGACATTTTGGAATCAAAATCCGATACTGGAACTTTTTTTTCCGCCAAAGGCGGACCATCTTTCGGTTGGGAGACAGGAATATTTTTACTATTTATAGTGATAGGAACTTTTCTCTTGCCACCATTAGGAATAGGCACATCTCGTATGCTTCTTCTATTGTTAGGAGGTGTAACATCACTAAATTGTATTCTTGGCATAATTTCATTATACACCTACACTTTGCAATTTGCGCAACTAATATGTGGAAAAAACAAAAACCAGAAAACAACTTTACCAAGAGTTTTATCCTTATGACCTAACACAGGCGAAGTTTGTTTTTGGTTTTTGTTTGGTGTTACTCTAATACAGCTTTGATGCGGCGGACGCCCTGAGAGACTGCTTCTTCTTTGGTGATTTTGAACGGACCTCTGTCCTTCGACTCGCTTTCAGCTCGCTCAGGATCTCGCTCTCTCGCTAAGTCGCTCGTTCGCTCGACATGCGGGCCACCACAAAACTCTTTTGACCAAGCAGAGTCGAGTGAATCCCCTACATAGTAGATACTGACTTCATCACCATACTTATCACCAAAAGCATGAACAGCGCCAGTTTTTTCAGCTTCCTCTTTTTTCATTATCACTTTATTAACTGGCAGGTTTTCAGAAATTTTTTGATTGACTAGGTCCTCTACTTTTTGTTTTTCTTCATCGGTCATCTTTCTTCCAAAACCAAAATCAAAACGCAAACGCTCGCTATTTATATTGCTTCCTTTTTGTCTGATCGGCTCTCCCAACACAATTTCAAGTGCTTGACGAAGTAAGTGAGTGGCGGTATGCAATTTTTTGGTTTCTTCTCCGGCGTCTGAAAGTCCTCCTTTAAACATACCTGCACTTGAAGTGCGAGAAAGTTCTTGGTGCTTCTTCAATTCTTCATTAAATTTATTTTCATCTATTTCTATTCCTTTTTCTTTTGCCAACTCTTTGGTTAGTTCAAACGGAAAACCATATGAAGTAAAAAGTATAAATGGGTCAGTCCCCTTTTCAAATTCTTTCAAACCATTTTCCAAAGTTTTTTCAAATTTTTCTTCTTCCTGACTTAGATTGTTGAAAATAAAATTTTGGTTTTTTGAAAGCTCGGGATAAACATCTTTATACATTTCTACTACCACTTGCGAAATATCTTTGGTAAAAGATTTTAAACCGAGCTGTTTGCCATAACGGACAGCACGACGAATGAGGCGTCGCAAAACATAACCTTGACCAGTATTGCTTGGAGCTATACCCTTTTCATCACCTAAAATAAATGTAGAAGCTTTTAAATGGTCGGCAATAATCCGCATGGCCTTCAAATTTTCCTCATATTTTTTGCCAGACAATTCCTCTATCTTTTCTATAATCGGCCAAAACAAATCAGTTTTATAATTATCGTCTAAACCATTTACGACTGCTAAGTCTCTTTCTAATCCATAACCGGTGTCAACATTTTTTTGAGATAATTGTTCAAACTTACCTTCTGCGGTTTTGTTGTATTGCATAAATACATCGTTGCCAATCTCTAACCAAAGTGAACTATCGTCATTAAAGCTTTCTGGTATTTTGTTTAAATCTCCCACCCAATAAAATACTTCACTATCTGGTCCACAAGGCCCTGTCTCTCCTGCTGGTCCCCACCAATTATTTTTCTTTGGTAATTTAGCAATTCTCTGCTCCGGAATACCTAAACTTTTCCAAGTTTCAAAAGCTTCGCTATCAAAAGGTGCATCAGTATCCCCTTCAAAAACGGAAACTGCTAACCTATCCTTATCCAGCCCAAGCCATTGTGGGGATGTCAAAAATTCTAATCGCCAAGGGAGTACTTCTTTTTTAAAATAATCGCCAAGTGACCAATTTCCTAACATTTCGAAAAAAGTATGATGACAGTAATCACCCACTTCATCAATATCTCCTGTCCTTATACACTTTTGAACATTAACCAATCTGTTTCCTGAAGGATGTTTTTCACCCAAAAGATAAGGAACGAGCGGATGCATACCGGCAGTGGTAAAAAGGACCGAAGGATCATTTTCGGGAATGAGTGAAGCGCTTGGAATCACCTTATGCCCCTTGCTCTCAAAAAATTCCAAATATTTTTTTCTTATTTCTCCCGAGGTCATATTATTTTTTATTCCTATTTACCCACCATTTGCTCTTTTGACTCTTTTTATCAAACCACCAGTCGTTTGAATCAGTCTTCATGATTTCTTTAGCAATAGCTTTTGCTTGCGGAGTTTTTAATCTTTTTATAGCTGGTTTGATCCAAGCTAGAGCTCGACTGTTACCTGTGTCTACTTGTTCTTTCAAAGCTAAAATCCATTCTAAATTGTCAGAGTCTTTAACGATTTTAGCTTCGGCGGTTTTCTTTTCTTCATATTCTTTAATCAAACTAAACATAATATCTCCAAACGGAACTGAATCGGTGATATCTTTGTGAGCTTCGTGTTCTTTTCTCTCTACATATTTTTGATGGACATAATTCAGGTCTGAAATGCGTGTTTCTGATATGTCGTGTAGCAAACACATTTGTAAAACTTTTGACATATCTACCTTGCCATCCATAAGAGCAAGCATATAAGCGATATAGCTAACACGGTTTACATGTTCAGCCACGCTTTGATCTCCAGTACCTAAAAAATGAAAGCCACTTCGTGGGGTTCTGGCCAAAATACCGACTTCAAATAAAAAATTAGCGATTTTTTTATTGTCTGTAATGCCTTTCTTTTCTTTCTTTTTCATATTCCTATTTTACAATAAAAATTTTATAATTTCTTGTTTTGTTTCCAGAGTGATTCGAGCAGGTCGATGTCTGTTTTGATGCGGAGGAGGCCGGTTTCAAAAAGTTTTTTGTTTGGATTGATGCCTATTTTTTTGAAAATATTTTCTGGGCTATCTGACCCACCAGCTGAAAGAAACTCAATTACATCTTTGATTTTTGTGTGGTCTTTTTTATACCTCTCATAAAGAGCATCGGAAACTAATTGACCAAATGCATAGGAGTAAACATAAAAGAAATTTCGGATATGAGACCAGCTTACGAAACTATAGCCATCTATTTTATCTAGTTTGAATACTGGACCCAGATAAGCTCCCATATGTTTATTCATAAGTTCCGCAATTTGTTCTTTTTGTAAAAAGCCCTCCTTCCTTATCCTTAGATGAAGTTCATTTTCAAAATTGAAACAAGCTATTTGTCGGAAAATGGTGGCTATGTTGTCTGAGATTTTATCATGAAGCAAAATCATTTTTTGTTTTGGTGAAATATTTTTTAGAGCTTCTTCAAAAACCAAGTTTTCAAAAAAAGTGCTGGCTGCCTCGGCAGTAGCAATAGTATGACCTTCGTATAAAGTTCTTTGTGTTTTGGAATATTTGGCGTGGATACCATGACCCATTTCATGAGCGATGGTGGTCAGTGAGCGAAAATCATCAACGTGGTTTAAAAGTATAAATGTAGGGACAGATGGTCCACTTGAACAAAAAGCCCCACCCCTCTTGCCTTTTTTGGGAAAGACATCTACTAACCCTTTAGTAAACATTTCTTCCACAAATTTGCCGAATGCTGGATCTGCCTTGTTAAAAGATTTGATAACTTTATCCGCTGCTTCTTTAAAAGGTATTTTGATTTCTATTTTGCCTACTTTAGCACCACGATCTGCATAACTTAGATTCTTTTCTTTTAGCATTTCTGCTTTTATTTTGAAAAATTTATGAGCAATACCAAAGTTTTTCGTGACTACCTCTGCCAAATCATCTACGGTTTTTAAATCATTCTCATAACCCTTAACAGTAGCTTCATAGGGGGTTTTAAATCCACGGAGTTTGTCGTTTATTTTTTTGTCAGTCACTATCGCGTTTATTTCACTTTCAGAAAAATCACTAATTTTCTCTAAAATAATCATTATTTCTTTATGCAAAGCCCGTCTCTTTTTTGTGTCTAATGTTGGTATTTTGTTTGAAGCTTCGGCGATAGGGATATTTTTGCCTTCAAATTTTACTGTTTGTTTAGAAACTAATTTAGAAAAACCAGAAACCCACATACCATGGGCTGGAGCTCCTTTGAGAGTCATTATTTTTTCCTCTGCTTCAGATAAGTTGTGCTTTGCATTTTCAAAAAGTTTGCTCAAAAAATATTTAAAAGGAGCAAGTTCTTTTGATTTTAAAAACTTTTTTTGTAAATCTTTTGAAATTTTACCTATCTCTAATATGAAAAATTCAACTTCATTTGAAAGCTCTGCATAAAAATCAGCGAGTTTAGCAATTTCTGCTTGAGCCTCATTGTCTTCCGAGTTTAATACTGTGCGATAGGCAAAATAAGAGTAAGGCCTTTCAGCTGCAGGGTTTCCGGCTAAGTTTTCGTATTCTTTGATAGCTCTTGCTAAAGCTGGTGCATTTTTGAGGTGTTTTTTGTCTTTGCGGTATTTTTTGGCAAAAGCCAAGTATAGCTTTTTAATTTGAGCCAAATCTTTAACCACACCTGCTTTAGCGTCTTTCTTATAAATATTACCCAAATCCCATTCAGTTTTGTATTTCATATCAAGATATTATCT
>Ga0076068_108_pt1 | contig 27648 bp, 30 predicted proteins | sample RifGroC1_FD_68118 | JGI IMG/M metagenome (GOLD analysis project Ga0076068, IMG submission 68118) | Parcubacteria bacterium GW2011_GWC1_34_10 | reverse complement strand
AAGTTTCTAAAAAATGGCAGGCTGCGATTTTGGCGGCAGGTGTAACTTTTAATATTATTTTTGCTTGGCTAATTTTATCTTTAGGATTTATGATTGGTTTGCCTACACCGATAGATAATGATTATGGAGTTGCAGTTGAAAATCCGACCCTTACTGTGATAGAGGCTATTTCTGATTCTCCTGCCGAAGAAGCTGGTTTGAAATCTGGAGATAAAATAAAAAGTCTTTCTTTTGGAGAGGGTCAAATATTGAGCGATTTGAATTTAGAAAATACTTCTGATTTTATAAATAAATCTCAAGGTGAAATTTTAGTTAAAATTGATAGAGGGGGAGAAATTATAGATTTTAAAATTACTCCAAATACAAAAATAGAAGATGATCGAAAACTTATAGGTATCAGTATGGATATGATAGGCACTCTTTCTCTGCCAATACATCGAGCAATTTATGAAGGTGGTAAAACTACTTTTGATATAGCTTATGCCACTATTTATGGTATCGGAGATTTGGTTGGGAAAGCAATTAAAGGAAATCCTGATATTTCCCAGATAGCTGGTCCTGTCGGTATAATCAGTTTGGTGGGAGATGCTACAAAACTTGGTTTTGTTTATTTGCTTACTTTTACGGCTCTTATTTCAATAAATTTGGCCATTATCAATCTTTTGCCATTTCCGGCCTTAGATGGAGGAAGAATTATTTTTGTAATTATTGAAAGTATCACTAAAAGACCTATTAATCCCAAAATTGCTGGCTCCTTAAATACTGTTGGTTTTGCTCTCCTTATTTTACTTATGCTTATTATTACCTATCGAGATATTTTAAGATTGTTTTAACTTTTTTGACAAAAATCAATTGATTTTGTAACATTATATTTGGAAGACTAGGACACCCAATACTAAGTAAGGTCAAATCTAGATTGGCCGATATACTTTGAGGGCTAAAAGCTCGCCAAGCAGTTCTGGTCTTCCATTAACTCCTCATCACGTGATTGATGGGAGTTTTTCTTTTGCTCAAATTTTATTTTTGGGATATTATGGATATATGAGACAATCACAACTTTTTACAAAGACACGGCGTGAAGCACCAGCCGATGAGACCGCTAGAAATGCACAGCTTTTAATTCAAGCTGGGTATATTCACAAAGAAATAGCGGGAGTATATTCATTTTTACCACTTGGTCTTAAGGTAATAAAAAATATTGAAAATATAATAAGAGAAGAGATGAATAATATAGGGGGTATTGAGATGAAAACTACTGTGTTACAAAACAAAGAAATATGGGAAAAATCTGGTAGGTGGAGTGATGATACAATAGATAATTGGTTCAAAACTAAATTAAAAAACGGAGGAGAAGTTGGATTATCATTTACTAATGAAGAAGCTTATTCAAATATTTTAAAACAACATATTAGTTCTTATAAAGATTTACCGGCCTACCCTTATGATTTTAAAGAAATTTTTAGAAACGAAGCGAGGAGTAAATCTGGGATAATAAGAGGAAGAGAATTTTATTGGAAAGCTTTGTATTCATTTTCAAAAAATGAAGCAGAACACAACTCTTTTTATGAAAAATCAAAAGTTGCTTATCAAAATATTTTTGAGAGAGTTGGTATTAAGGATTTGACTTATATCACTTTTGCTTCGGGTGGCTCTTTTTCCAAGTTTTCTCATGAATTTCAAACCTTTATTGATGCGGGTGAGGATATTATTTATGTTGATGAAAAAAAGAAAGTCGCCATCAATAAAGAAGTCTATAATAATGAAGTTATTAAAAGTTTGGGATTAAAAAAGGAAGAGCTTGTAGAAAAAAAAGCGGTTGAGGTTGGAAATATTTTTACTCTCGGAACTAAATTTTCAGAACCATTTGATTTGAAATATAAAAATGAAAAAGGAGAAGAAAATTATGTTTTTATGGGCTGTTATGGTATTGGTTTGGGACGACTTATGGGGACTATTGTAGAAGTCTTTGCGGACGATAAAGGTATAATCTGGCCTGAATCTGTGGCTCCATTTAAATTTCATCTTATTGAGATAATATCAAACAAGTTAGAAGTTAAAGAAACAGCTGAAAAAATTTATAAAAAATTGGGCGAGAGTAATGTTTTGTATGATGATAGAGACCTTCGGGCTGGAGAAAAATTTGCAGATAGCGATTTGCTCGGTATGCCGTATCAAATCATTATCAGTGAAAAAAATATTGAAAATAATAAACTAGAATTAAAAAACAGAAAGACAGGTGAAGTCAAAATGATAGATGAAAGTGAAATAGACAATCTTTTTAATTAAAAATAAACCGCGACGATTTGTTTAATTTATGGTAGATTGTCCATATGTTGAAAGACAAATGGGGACAATTAATGCGGTTTTTACGTAATGATATAGGTATCGATCTTGGAACATCCAATATGTTGGTTTATGTTCGCGGTAAAGGTATTATCTTAAACGAGCCCTCGGTGGTGGCAGTCAATCAGAAAACAGGTCAAGTCGTCGCTGTCGGCACTGAAGCTAAAAATATGCTTGGTCGCACACCGCCTCATATTGTTGCAGTGCGTCCTATTGTTGATGGAGTTATTTCTGATTTTGAAGTTACCGAAGAGATGCTTCATTATCTCTTAAACAAAGCTCAAGCAATATCAAAAAAATTTTTAGGGCCGAGAGTGGTAGTTGGAGTGCCTTCTAGTATTACCAATGTAGAAACCCGAGCAGTCCGAGATGCTACCAAAAATGCTGGAGCTAGTGAAGTCCATATTGTTGAAGAGCCAATGGCTGCTGCTATTGGTATGCATTTACCAATAAACGAACCGTTGGGTAGTATGGTGATTGATATTGGAGGTGGTACCACTGATATCGCTATTATTTCTTTAAATGGAGTTATCAGTTCTAAAAATATTCATGTGGCTGGAGACAAATTAAATAGTGATATCTCTGCTTACATCAGGAATGAATTTAAAATAGTGATTGGTGAAAAAACTTCTGAAAATATCAAAACTCAAATTACTTCTCTATTGGCCGAAAAGACTTCTTTTGAAACTCAAGCTAGAGGTCGAGACCTTATCACTGGCCTGCCACGAGAAGTGGTGGTGACTGATTCTGATATTAGAGAGGCCATATCTCATTCAATAGAAAGATTAATTGAAGCTACTAAAGAGGTTTTGGAAATGACTCCGCCAGAAATACTTTCAGATATTATGCATAGAGGTATTTATTTGGCAGGTGGTGGAGCTTTGATAAAAGGATTTGCGGATATTTTAAAAGAAGAAGTTAAAATGCCGGTTTATATAGCCGATGATCCTTTAACTTGTGTTGTTCGTGGCACTGGTATTATTCTTGAACATCTGGAAAAATATAAAGAAGTATTAATTGCTAACGAAGAAGATGTATCAAATAAAGCGCACTAATAAAAAATTTTTAGGAATAGGTTTAATAAAAATACTTATAATCTTTCTGCTTGTGGTAGGATTCGTTTTCCTTTTTAGCACTTCCAATTCAACTCAATCTTTAGTATCAAGCGCTTCTTCTCCTTTTTTTATGGTTGGAAACTTTTTTTATAATAATTTAAACAAAGTGCCAAAATTTTTTTCTGATAAAGATAAATTGATAACAGAAAATATTAAACTTGCAGAAGAAATAAGAGATTTAAAATTTAATATTATTGATTTTGAGATTTTAAAATATGAAAATCAAAAGTTACGAGAACAACTAGAAATAAAACCAATCGGAGATTTTATAACTAGTTCTATTATTGCCAAATCTCCTCAAGTGCCACTTGATTCTTTACTTTTAAATAAAGGTCTTAAAGATGGAATAAATAAAGGTGATTTTGTTTTGATAACGGAAAGAATTTTAATTGGTAAAATAGTGGATTTGACTAAAAATAGAGCGACTGTAGTTCTTAATTCTTTTGCTGATGTGGCCACTTATGCTTTTGTCGCTAGGACAGATGAGCCGATAGAGTTGAGAGGAGCAGGAGGTGGTAGTATAAAAGCTAAAGTACCTATTGATTTTGATATTGTGGTAGGAGATGAAATAATGATTGCTGATTCTTTAAACTATATTGTTGCCGTCGTTGGAGTGGTGACAGAAGACACTCCTTTTGGTTTTAAAGATGTCTTCTTGTCACTACCGGCTGATGTTTCTAAAACTAATATTGTATTTATAAAACATTTTGAAAATGAGTAGATTATTATATTTTTTAGCAACTATGATTATACCGATTGTCTTTAGTTGGTGGCTTTTTATACCAATGGCTTTGTTTTTTGTCTATGCGACTAAACTTCCTTATGAAGTTATTTTGGCAGGTTTTTTTCTTGATTCTCTTTACTATTTTGGAGACGGTTTTTTCTTTGAACACCTCCTCACTATTTTTTCTCTTGTCCTTATTGCTTTGGCTTTATTTTTGAGCAAAATGATTTATTGGCGTAAGATTATCTAATAAAAATGCTTGGTATTTTTAAAAATATATTTAAAAGAAGAAAGAATAGGAGTTATAAGGATATTGCTCCTGACGAAATTTTTCTTGATTCAAAAAATTTACCAGATTTTGATATTTATCAATTTGAAGGTCGGTTAGAAAGACCACTATCTCATAAAGTTTTTTTTATTTTTGGGAGTTTTTGTTTTTTGATTTTTGGAATTTTTTTAGTAAAGCTCATATCTCTGCAAATAGTTAACGGAGATTTTTATAGAAATAGAAGTGAAAACAATAGATTAAGACAAACTCTTTTGGTGGCTCCCAGAGGTAGTATTTATAGTAGAGATGGAGTGCAACTCACTTGGAATCAAAAATCTGAAAATGAAGAAGATTATCCATCACGTAAATATATAAAAGCATCTGGATTTTCCAATCTTTTAGGATTTATAAAATATCCAGCTAAAGACAAAGCTGGCTTTTATTATGAAGAAGAATTTTTACCTAAAGATGGATTGGAGCTTTATTTAAATGAAATACTTTTTGGTGGTAATGGTATAAAACTTGTAGAGACTTCTGTTAATGGAGATGTAGTTTCTGAAAATGTAGTTCAATTGCCTAAAAATGGTGAAGACGCTACTTTATCAATAGATAGCAGAGTGCAAGAAAAACTTTTTACAGAAATCAAAACACTTTCGGAAAGGGTTGGTTTTCATGGTGGCGGAGGAGTTATTATGGATGTTCATTCTGGAGAAATTTTGGCTATGACCAGCTTTCCAGAATATAATTCGGAAGTAATGACTGAAGGTCAAGAGATAGAAAAAATACAGAGTTATTATGAAAATGTTGATAATCCTTTTTTAAATAGAATAGTCTCTGGACTTTATGCTCCGGGCTCTATCATCAAACCTTTTATAGCTTTTGCCGCTTTGGAAGAAGGGATTATTTCTCCTGAAAAAGAGATAGTGAGCACTGGACAATTGGTGATACCCAATCCATATTTTCCGGAACAGCCATCAATATTTAAAGATTGGAAGGCTCACGGAGCGGTTGATATGAGGCGGGCGTTAGCCGTTTCTTCTGATGTGTATTTTTATCAAATAGGTGGAGGGTTTGAAAAACAGGAAGGTTTGGGTATAGATAGAATAAAAAAATATTTAGAAAATTTTGGCTTCGGACAATACACTGGATTTGATACAAAGAAAGAAGTTTCGGGAGTGATACCAAGCCCTGAATGGAAAGAGAGAACTTTTGATGGAGAAATTTGGCGTGTTGGAGATACTTATAATACGGCTATTGGTCAATATGGTATGCAAATCACTCCTCTGCAGGCCGTGGTGGCTACGGCCGGATTGGCAAACGGAGGCAAGCTTCTATTGCCTTCCATTTTGTTTACTTCTACTAGCACTGTCTCTTCTGGCAAAAAAGTGGGAGGTCAAACCAAAAATTTTCAGATAGTAAAGGAAGGTATGAGAGCAGCTGTGGCCTCTGAAGGTGGTACAGCGAGTGGGCTAAATATTTCTGCAGTGCATATTGCTGGTAAAACTGGGACGGCGGAGATAGGAGTTCGTAAGCAATTTGTAAACTCTTGGGTTATCGGTTTTTTCCCTTATGAAAATCCAAAATATGCTTTTACAGTAGTAATGGAAAGAGGTCCAGTTACCAACTTGACCGGTGCCACTTACGTTATGCGCCAACTGCTTGATTGGATGACCATAAACACCTCAGAGTATTTCAAAAATGAATAAAATAAAATATATAACAACTAACCCGATCGCGTTTAGTGTTATATTTAATTTTTAGTTTACTTTATATGGTTTAGCTAATTTAAAAATTTTGATACAACGATCCAGTTTTAGTTCTTTTAGATAAGATTTAAATTTTGATGGTAGCGGGCTTGGTCCAACCCAAACGCTTTTTTGTATCATATAATAATTGAATCTTTTTAAATGAAATCTAAGCCACTGTCTTTCTGAATTTCTTTCTTCTGGTACATCAAACATTAAAAGTAAATTTTTAGGTGAAGATTTTGTAAAAGGGGAATCGAACTGGATAAAAAGTTTCTTTTGTTTTGATAAATACTCTTTACCTGATTTAGTAATTTTCCAGCCGTTAGTTTCTTTATGAACGAAACCTTTTTTGTGCATTCTATACAAAGTACTTTTGTATGATTTAGCATCTTCCCATGGTACTGATATAAAGAGTGCCCTTGTGGGAACACCTTTATAACTTAATTTTATTTCCCAGAGTTCTTCAAGAATTTCTGTTACGATACTCATAACAATAATTATATAAAAGTAGAAAAATATAACAACTAACCCGATCGCGTTGAATGTTATATTTTTATAAAAAACAAGGCCGCCTCACGACGAACCTTGTGTTGGTTTGTCGTGGGCGACTATGTACCCAAAGCGATATCAGCGATATCTTTCAGTATCTCTTTGTTGCAAAAATAACAAAGAGAATCCGACTCGGAGAAAAAAAGGGTACTCTCTCCGAATTGTTCTATGGCCTCCTCTCTCGACATAGTTCCCAGATCTTTACCCTCGGACTGAGAGAATCCGACACCTTCAGTGTCATAGACTCTATATACGTGTCCTCTGGCAATATTTAACTTCTTTCTCCCACTACAGGGAGCTAAAATGTATCGTTGGTTAGGTCTCTTTGACATAGTGATCCTCCATGTCTATTTATATCAAACATACACTCATTGTCAATAGTGTTATAAAATCTGGATTAAGATAAAATGTTGTTGTGAAATCCACATTAAAAAACATTTTAGCTAGTATTTTGGAATGGCAGGTGAGGAGATTGAGGAATAGAAATAATTTCAAAATTATTGGAGTGGTTGGTAGTATTGGCAAAACTAGCACCAAATTAGCCATTGCTAAAGTGTTAGAATCAGAAAAAAGAGTTCGCTATCAAGAAGGTAATTATAATGACATTATTAGTGTTCCGCTTATATTTTTTGGACACACTATGCCGTCTATTTGGAATGTTTTTTCTTGGATTAAAATTATTTTTCAAAATGAGATTCAGATTTATTCTGATTTCCTATTTGATTTTGTAATAGTGGAGCTTGGCACAGACGCTCCCAATCAAATAAATCAATTTAGAAAATATTTATATTTGGATATTGCGGTAGTTACTGCCGTGGCTTTGGAACATATGGAATTTTTTGATAGTTTAAAAGATGTATCTGAAGAAGAGTGGTCTGTAAATTATTTTAGTGAAATTATTTTTGCTAACAAAGACTTGTGTTCTGTCGTCCCTGAAAACATAGATCATAAAAAAGTTTTTTTCTATGGTAAAGATTTTGGTTCTATTTTTAAAATAGAAAATATTTCAAAAATAAAAGAAGGTTTCTCTTTTGATATTTTAAAGACTGACAAAAAAATAATGGATTTATCTGTTTCCGTTATTTCTGAAGTCCAACTATATTCAATTGTGGCTGCTGTTATTGTAGCCAAGACAATTAATATATCTGATCAAAAAATAAAAGAAGGAGTAAAAAAAATTGCAGGTTTTGCTGGCAGGATGCAAAAATTAAAAGGCATCAAAAATTCTCTTATTATTGATGATACATATAACGCTAGTCCTAGTGCTGTCAAAATGGCGATTGACACTCTCAAATCATATCCCACTTTACAAAGAGTAGCTATCTTGGGAATGATGAATGAATTGGGGGATATTTCTAAAGAAGAACATAGAAAAATAGGTCAATATTGTGATCCAAAATCTTTAGATTTGATAGTGACGATAGGGCAAGATGCCAACACTTTTTTGGCATCAGCGGCTATAGAAAATGGTTGCAATGTTTATAAAGCAAAAAATTCAATTGATGCTGGAGAATTTTTGAAAGATAAAATAAAAGAAAAAGCTGTGATATTGGCTAAAGGTTCTCAAAATGGCGTTTTTGCTGAAGAGGCTCTCAAACCCCTACTTGCCAACCCTGCTGACATTTCCAAACTCGTCCGCCAAGATGCTGTCTGGATGAAGAAGAAACAATCTTAATTATACCACATCCTAAAATGTCAAAGGGTGCCTTTGACATTTTTATCAAAGTTGACTTTTGGGTGAAATAGAATACAATGTTTAGCTATATTTAAATTTTAAAATATGGAAGAAAAAGAATACTTAACAAAAGAAAGACATCAAGCCCTTTCCGAAGAGCTTGAACATTTGAAGAAAGTAAAGCGTAAAGAAATAGCTGAAAAGTTAGAATATGCTAAGTCTTTAGGCGACCTTTCCGAAAATGCCGAATACCACGAGGCTCGTGATATGCAGGGTGTGTTGGAAGATAGGATTCAAAAATTAGAATCTGTTCTTAAAAATGCGGTCATCGTATCTTCACATCATACTGATTTAGTAGACGTTGGTTCTACAGTAACTGTAGAAAAAAATGGAGATGAGAAAACTTATATTATAGTGGGAAGTGAAGAATCCGACTTTACTGCTGGCAAAATTTCTATGCATTCTCCTTTTGGAGAAGCTATTATGGGTAAAAAGAAAAAAGAGTCTTTCACTTTTGATGCACCTTCAGGCCCTATCACTTATAAAGTAATTGATATAAAATAGAAGCATGGCTTCTTTAGAAGAAATCCGTATCGCAAGATTAAAAAAACTCAAAAAACTGCAAGAAGCGGGTGTAGACTCTTATCCTGCAAAAACAGACAGGAATTTTGAAATTGCAAATTTAATAAAAGAATTTGACAGTCTTCAGAAAGAAAATAAAGAGGTGATTATTGCTGGCAGAGTAATGGCTTTGCGAGCACAAGGGGCCATTGTTTTTGTAGATATTTTTGACGGCACTGGCAAATTTCAAGTATTACTAAAAAGAGAAGAAAGAATAACAAATGAAGATTTTGATCTTTTTATAGAGACAGTAGATATTGGAGATTTTGTGCAAACTGCTGGGACACTTTTTTTAACTAAAAAAGGACAAAAAACTATCCAAGCTTCTAGTTGGAAAATGGTTACTAAAAGTTTAAGACCACTTCCTGAAAAATGGCATGGTTTGCAAGATACAGAAGAGCGTTATCGCAAGAGGTATTTAGATTTGCTTCTAAACGAAGAGCTAAGAGATTTGATAATTAAAAAATCAAAATTTTGGGATGTTACTCGTAAATTTTTCAAAGATAAAGGATTTTTAGAAATAGAGACACCAACTTTAGAGTTGACTACTGGTGGAGCAGAAGCCAGACCTTTTAAAACTCACCACAATGATTTTGATTTGGATATGTATTTAAGGATATCAGTAGGTGAGTTGTGGCAAAAAAGACTCTCGGCGGCCGGTTTTCCAAAAACTTTTGAAATAGGACGAGTTTATAGAAACGAGGGGACTTCGCCAGAACACTTACAAGAATTTACTAATATGGAATTTTATTGGAGTTATGCTGATTATAAAGACGGTATGTCTTTGGTCAAAGAACTTTATAAAAATATCGCTAAAGAAGTTTTTGGTAAAACAAAATTTGAATACAACGGACACACTTTTGATTTAGATGATGATTGGAAAGAAATAGATTATACAGAAGAAATTAATAAACAAACTGGTTTGGATATTGAAAAAGTGAGTGAAAAAGAGATCAAAGACAAATTAAATGAACTCCATGTTTCCTATCAAGGAGAAAACAAAGAACGTTTAATGGATACTCTTTGGAAGTATTGTCGCAAAAATATAACAGGCCCAGCTTTCCTTATAAATCATCCTTCATTGGTTGCCCCTCTGGCTAAAAAAATAAAAGATAAAAATATAACACAAATGTTTCAGCCCATCATTGCAGGGAGCGAAGTAGGTAGGGGTTATTCAGAATTAAATGACCCAATTGATCAAGAAAAAAGATTTGACCTCCAGCAAAAATTGATTGACAGTGGAGATGAAGAAGCGATGATGCCTGATTTTGAATTTATAGAAATGCTAGAGCATGGTATGCCACCTACCTGTGGTTTTGGATTTGGAGAACGCCTATTTGCGATTTTGGCCAATAAACCATTACGTGAACTTCAGACTTTTCCATTAATGCGTCCCGTTAGAGATCAAAACGTTTATAATATAAAATAATTAAATATTACAGATATGTTTAAAATAATTCACAAATTACAATTAACTACGGAAATGCATAGCATTTCCTATCTCTAACGGGATGAATAAAATATCTATTTCTGCTATTGTTTTTGCTTTTATTATTACTGGAGTTGTTTGGTTTTTCTTTGTTAAAGGTGATTCTGGAGATAAGGTGACATCAAACGGGGATGTGGTGATATTAAATGAATCAATTAATAAAAAAGATGATAATTCATCTGTAATTAATCAAGAAAAAATTATGAATGCAACATTACATACAAACAAAGGAGATATCACTATCCAATTTGTTTCTGATTTGGCTCCAAACACAGTGGCCAATTTTGTAAAATTAGCTAAAGAAGGTTTTTATGATGGAACTAAATTTCACAGGGTGATTAAGGGTTTTATGAATCAAGGAGGAGATCCTTTTTCAAAAGATGATTCGTTGGTAGATAAATGGGGTACTGGAGGTCCTGGTTATTATTTTGCTGATGAGATAGGGCCAGATAATAAAAATAATGCAGGGACCATCTCAATGGCCAATGCTGGGCCTGATACCAATGGAAGTCAGTTTTTCATCAATGTAGCTCCCAATAATAATCTTGATACTAAACACACTGTTTTTGGATATGTTACTGAAGGTATAGATGTGGTTATGGAAATAAATTCATTAGAGACAGATGCATCTGACCGCCCACTTGAGCCCGTGATAATAGAGAGTATTACTCTTAAATAATTAAATTAAATAAAATTTCAAAAAACCGCTTTAAATAAGGCGGTTTTTTGTTTTAGATTAAGTTATCCACTTATCCACAGTTCAAAGTGGTAGACGAATATAATGAGGTGGTATAAGATGGAATCAAGTGGGAAGAAGTGGATAACACAATAATCATGCTCATAGGAGAATACACACACACCATAGACGATAAAAATAGAGTTTCTCTACCGTCTAAAATTAGGTCTCTTATGGGCAAGAAGATTGTTATTACTCCCGGATTGGATCAGTGTTTGTTTGTCTTCACTCTCAAAGAATGGGAGCAAATAGCAAATAAACTTTCAGAAAATTCATCAATGCTTTCCTCTGATATGAGAAGTTTTACCCGATATATGTTTGGAGGAGCTAGTGAAGTAGTGGTGGACAATATCGGACGAGTTTTGGTTCCAGATTTTTTACGAGAAAGAGCCAATCTTAAAACCAAAGTGGTTTTAATAGGAGTTCAGAATCGTTTGGAAATATGGAATGAGAAGTCGTGGATCGATTACAAAAAACAGGTGGAGAAAGGTGCTCTAGGTTTGGCAGAAAAATTATCAGGCCTAGGCATAATGTAAATGACCCACGAAAGTGTTCTTTTAAAAGAAATAATAGACGGGCTTTCTTTTCAAGATGGTGATATCTACTTAGATGCCACTCTAGGTATGGGCGGACATATGGAAGGAGTTTGGCAGAAAATGAAAAATCAAGTCATTTTATCTGGTATTGATGCAGATGAAATGTCTGTGATTTTGAGTAGAGAAAGACTTGATTTGGCTGGAGCTAAACCAAAACTGGGAGAAAAGATGAACCACTTTTGATGACTTTTAAGCAAAATGTAGAAGAAAGTGATACTACTGCTTATGATGTTGTCAATAATTGGGATGAAGAAAATTTGGCAGATGTTATCTATGGTTATGGTGAAGAGAGGTACTCTAGAAGGATCGCTAAAGCCATCGTAGCAAGTAGGTCCGAAGGCCCAATCAAATCTTCTGGTCAATTGGCAGAAATTATTAAAAATGCCGTACCGATATTTTATCGTTTTGGAAGGATTCATCCAGCTACCAAGACTTTTCAGGCCATTAGAATAGCCGTCAACGATGAATTGCAAGCTTTAGAGGAAGGTTTGAGTAAAGGATTTAATATTTTAGATAAAGAAGGCAGGATGGCAGTAATTTCATTTCATAGTTTAGAAGATAGGATAGTAAAAAGATTTTTTAAATTGCAAGTAACTTTAGAAAAAGGAATTCTTATAAATAAAAAGCCGATTACTCCAGATGATGAAGAAATAACAAAAAATCCAAGATCAAGAAGTGCCAAACTAAGAATCATTCAAAAAATTTAATAAAAATAATAGAAAAATGACTGATTTAATAAAACAAAAAACAAAGACATTACAAATAAATAATTTATTTAATTATGGGCTTATGGCTTTGGTGATGGCAGCGGCACTTTCTTATATGTATTTTGCCAATATCGCTGTCCGCAATTTGACCGTCTTAGAAAAAACCAGAAAACAAATACAATCTCTAAATATAGAAGTCAGTGAAAAAGAGTCTCAAAGATTATCTATTGAAAATAGTGTAAGCACCGAAAAAGCCATTAGTCTTGGTTTTGTAGAGGTTCGTCACCCAACTTTTATAGTTAAAAATTCCAAAAAAACTGCTCTTTCTCTTAAAATAGATTAAAATAAAGAGATGATAGGGAGGATTCGTTTTATATCCGTTATTATTATCTTAGTAGCGCTTGTTATGATCGTGCGCTTATATTTTGTCCAGATAGTAGATGGAAAAACTTTTTCTGCAGATGCTGAAAGACAAAATATAAATGAAAATACTATTTCTTACGATAGGGGTAATATTTATTTTGAAAGTAAAGATAGGGAAATCATACCAGCTGCTATTTCAAGGTCTGGTTTTACTGTGGCTATCAATCCTAAAGTTATAGAAAATCCAGACAGTATTTATAAACAGTTGAGTCAATTTTTAGTTTTGGATGAAGCAGAATTTTTGGCTAAAGTTTCAAAAAAAGATGACCCTTATGAAGAAATCGCAGAACATTTAAATACAGAGACGGCTAACAAAGTTCAAGAACTAAATATTTATGGAGTGACCATTTCTACTGATAAGTGGCGTTTTTACCCAGGTGGCAGTCTTGCTTCTAATGTCATTGGTTTTGTCGGATTTGATGGGGACGAACTGGCTGGGCGTTATGGTTTAGAAAGATATTATGAGGATACTCTAAAAAAGGATCCTTCAAAAATATATAATAACTTTTTTGCCGAATTTTTTTCAAATGTTAAAGGGTCTCTAGGTGAAGATTCAAAAGAAGAGGGAGATATCATTACTACCATAGAACCATCTACTCAACTTTTTCTTGAAAGTGAACTAAAAAATGTTAGAGAAAAATGGGGCAGTGATGAGATCGGGGGGATCATTATAAATCCAAACAACGGAGAAATAATGGCTATGGCTTGGAGCCCTTCTTTTGATTTAAATAATTTTTCAGAAAGTAATGCCAAATTTTTTAACAATCCGATGGTGGAGGGTGTATACGAGATGGGTTCTATTGTAAAACCTATTACTATGGCGGCAGGTATAGATTCGGGTACTGTTTCGGCTGAAAGCACTTATTATGACGCTGGTTTTTTATTTTTAGACAAAAGACGTATTTCAAATTATGACAATAGAGGAAGGGGGACTGTCAATATGCAAGAAGTTTTAAACCAATCTCTAAATACCGGAGCCGCTTACGTGGCTCTAAAAATGGGTAATGAAAGTTTTTCAGATTATATGAAAAGTTTTGGTGTTGGCACCGAAACTGGTATTGATTTGCCAAATGAAGGACGGGGTCTTATCAAAAACTTAGATAGTAAAAGAGATATAGAGATTGTCACTGCTTCTTATGGTCAAGGGGTGGCTTTTACTCCTATTGCCACTGTCAGGGCTCTTTCTGTATTGGCTAATGGTGGCACTTTAATCACCCCTCATCTGGTCAAAAAAATAGAATACAAAAGTGGTCTTTCCAAGAAATTTTCTTTCATTTCAGATAAACAAGTGATTAAAAAAGAAACTTCAGAAGAAATAAGTAGAATGTTAACCAATGTGGTTGATACTACTTTACGTGGTGGTAATGCCAAAATCCCGGGCTATTCGGTGGCAGCTAAAACTGGCACTGCCCAAATGACCAATGAAGGAGAAGCTGGTTATGTTGAAGGAAAATATCTCCACTCCTTTTTTGGCTATTTCCCATCTTATGAACCAAAATTTTTAGTCTTCCTTTTTCATACTTATCCTAAAGATGTCAGATACGCTTCCGAAACTTTGACTGATCCCTTTCTTAATATTACCAAATTTCTTATAAATTATTATCAAATACCACCCGATAGACCAGAAGACGTTATCAACACTCTCGCCCAATAAAGCCAAAAAAGCTTGATTTATTTAGGATATTTGATATCATAGGGAAAGTCGGATATTACTAGTTTTGATTATAAGATTTAATATAAATATTATGGATGAAGAAAACACAAACGTTCCTGTAGATGGTGGAGCTGATGTTCCTGCTACAGATATGCCTGCTACCGATGTTCCTGCAGATGATGCAGCTCCTGTAGAAGAAACTCCTACTGCTGAATAAGATTTAGCAGATAGTTAATCTAACTAAAAGTGCCAAAGTTTATCTTTGGCACTTTTAGTATAAATATTGAATTATTCCATCCTCATTACACCACATTCCCAAATGTCAAAGGGCGCCTTTAACATGTTTCTGTAAAAAGGGAATATTGTGTTATATTTTGTGGTATATTTTTATTTATCGGCCCTATCGTCTATCGGTTAGGACGTCGCCTTCTCAAGGCGAAAAGCGCGGTTCGATTCCGCGTAGGGTCACCCGATTAAAATTACAACACATCCCTAAGAACAATGGGCGCCATTGTTCATTTTGTGATGGGCTTAAATAACTAAAAAGAAAATGGCTCCCGAACGTGGTCGTTCGGGAGCTGAACGTTTACCTATGAATGCCTCTTTTGCAGATGGGCCTCTTTTTTGTAGTAGGTTTCCATCTTTTTGTATTTTTTTGTCGGAATGGAGGATATATCATCTTCCACATTTGGAAAGCTTTTTTCTATCCTCACCCCTTAACGGGATCAGAGCTTCTATAGCCCTTTTTGTTTGGTTTTTGGTAGGATTTTTGATCCCTTTCTCCATCCTTGAAATAACCCGATTATGAACGCCGATCATCCGGGCTACAACATCAACATTCCAAAACTTCCATTCTCTGTGCTTTTTCAGTAAAGAACCAAGAGCTACTCTCGCTTCAGCTTTGTTCATAAATGAACTTATGTAGATTCAGATACCTTTAAATACGAACTTTGGATATCATGTTTGTATGGCGAAAAATTTAAAAAACAAGAAAAAGCACCTGTCGGATGAAGAAAGATTTTGTATTGAAAAGATGCTGGGAGTGGGAGAAAGTTTTGTCGATATTGGCAGAGCACTGGGTCGAGGCAAATCAACCATATGTGAAGAAGTGAGAGCAAACGGAGGCAAAAAAAGATACAGAGCAGAAGTCGCAATCAGACGGGCATATTGGAAACAATACAGAAAGAAAAGAAACTGCAACAAAGTGGCTCTTGATGGTTACCTCACTAAATTTGTGGAGAAAAAACTGAAAGCTGGTTGGTCACCAGGATCCATATCTGCTCGTTTGGAAATTCAATCAGGTCTCCAATATGCCAGTGAAAAAAGTATCAGAAAATTCATCAAAAAAAGATCGGGATTGGAAAGATTTTTGTTTTGGAATCGAAATAATCATAAAAGTGGAAAGAAAAGAGACAACAAGATATTCCTCTCCGATCCTGACCGCAAATTCATTGAGGAAAGGCCTCTTTCTGCTCTGTATTCATTTGGACACTGGGAGATGGACTTCATCGTCTCCAAACACAATTCTTGGGTGCTTTTGGTTTGTGTGGAGAAATACAGCAAGCTTTTGAAACTCGCTCTCTTGCCCAACCGAAACAACGATTTAATCAATCAAACTCTATGCTCAATGTTTGGTGATTCTGCTCCTCTCTCCATTACCACTGACAATGATATTGCTTTTGGAAAATGGAAGGAGTTAGAAAAATTACTTGGCACATTAATATACTTCTGCAGACCCTTTCATTCTTGGGAAAAGGGATTGGTTGAGAATTCAAACAAATGGATTCGAGAATTCATACCAAAAAAGACCGACTTGAAATCGATCTCTCCTCTGTTTCTAAAAGATATTGAAAATTATTTTAATCACAAAGCTAGAGAATGTCTTGGTGGTCGAACAGCATTCGAAGTGATGATGGAAAACGAGTATGGTATATTAGTTGAATCATTAGAAGTTAACTTTCCAAAAGTTCGTATTGAGGGGTGAGGAAAGCGTATCCTTTCTTTTTGCATTTAATCACTTTCAAGATATCTTTGCAAATATTGTGTTATACACATTTTTACTACATTATTGTGGATATGTTATATAATTTAATAAAGGGTCGTTTTATAAATTAAATTAATAAATAAAATGCAAAAAGTAGCACATTGGCTTTTGATTGTAGGAGGTCTAAATTGGCTTCTAGTCGGTCTTTTGAGTTGGGATATCGGAGCAATATTTGGTGGACAAGAAGCTATCATCTCAAGGATTGTTTATGTTCTTGTAGGTCTTTCTGCTTTGGTCGCTTTGAAACCAAAGTCTTCTATGTCTTCATCTTCTACTCCATCTTCTGAAATGCCTTCATAGATGTAAAAAATGATTTATGGTTTTATAAACAACAGCGCCTGCTTTGGCGCTGTTGTTTTGCTATAATAAAAATATATAAATATGGAATTTCCACTACCCAAAACTCCATTTAAAAATTCTGAAGATGAGATTTCTCATTTGCGTAAACTGATTGCTGAAAAAGAAAAACATTTAGAAGATGTCGGTCTAAAAAAAGATTCTCTTGCTTCAACCAGAGAGACTTTAGCAGAGTATAAGACAACACCTGTTAATACTATTCTTCATCCACAATATAAAATAGATGAAAAAGAGATAGAAAAAATAGTTTTAAATCTTTCACCAGAAGAACACGATAAACAAATAAATGAACTTGTATTATTGGCTAAAGAAAAAGGTATTAAAAATGCTCTCTCGGTAGTAGAAAAAATGCAAAATTTTCATATTACTGATGATTTTCATCGTTTTATTTCAGAATATCTGAAAGAAGGTTTTACTATTCCCGGTTTTAGTGCCAAAGAAAAAATATCAAAAGGTCTTAATATGTCTCTCTATGAAATTTTAATTCCAGAAGATAACGACAAAGGTGAAGGCAAAATTAGTTTAGAAGAAGTGATTTCAGGAATGGAGCAGTTTTATGCTGGTATGTCTTCTATCAATACTGATGACAAAAATGAAAATTGGATGTCTCTAGAGATTGCCAACGCCAACTTTTCTCAAGAAATAATTTTTTATGTTGCAGTGCCGACTTTGCGGAAAAGTCTTTTTGAAAAACAAATACTTTCAATTTTTCATAATGCCAAAATAACAGAAAAACCAGATGATTATAATATTTTTAATGAGACTGGTTATACCGCAGGAGTTGAAGCTGCATTTACCAAAAATCCGATTTTTCCTCTTAAAACATATGAAAGTTTTGTTCACGATCCTCTCAACTCAATCCTTTCAAGTTTTTCAAAAGTAAATAGAGACGGAGAAGGAGCTTCCATTCAGCTTATTTGGTACCCAGTAGGAGATAAATATATCAAAAAATATAAAAACGCTTTAGATAAAATTCAAGATGGTGTCCCATTGAAAGAGGCCATTGATATTCCTGATTCAATTTCTGGTGAAGTGGTCCATACTTTGAAAGATATTTTTTCATCTTCAAAATCTAAAAAAGAGGAAGAAGAGAAAAAACCAACTCCGATAGATATGGGAGCAGTAGAAGAAATAAAACGGAAAATTAGTTCGCCCATAGGGAAGTGCAATTTGCGTTTGATGGCATCTTCTAATACAAAAGAAGAAGCTGAAGAAATATTAAATAGTTTAAAATCTAGTTTTAATCAATTTAACAATACTTTGGGCAACTCTTTAGAATGGAAGAAAAGAGAAAAAGGAGATTTACGCAATCTGGTCAAAAATTTTAGTTTTCGTATTTTTGACGAAGATACTGCCATACCTTTAAACTTGAGAGAAGTGACTTCTATTATGCATTTTCATACTAAAGCAGTGAGTGCTTCTGAAGGTTTGCGTCAATCAAGGAGTGCCACCGCTCCAGCTCCGTTTGATATAAGCAGAGAGGGAATACTTCTTGGTATCAATAATCACCGCAATATTTTAACTGAAATAAAAATGAATGAAGACGACAGACTACGGCACTTTTATTGCATAGGTCAGACTGGTACTGGTAAAACAACTTTGCTTAAAGAAATGATTATTCAAGATATGCAAATGGGTCATGGTGTTTGTATGATTGACCCACACGGCTCTGATTTGCAAGATGTGATAGCCAATGTGCCTAAAGAAAGATTTGAAGATGTTATTTATTTTGACCCCGGTTTTACCGCTAGACCGATGGCTCTCAATATGTTGGAGTATGATGAAAATTTTCCAGAACAAAAAACTTTTGTAGTCAATGAACTTTTTAGTATTTTTCAAAAACTTTATGGAGATGTGCCAGAATCAATGGGGCCAGCTTTTGAACAATATTTTAGAAACTCGGCACTTTTAGTGATGGATCATCCGGAGTCGGGAAATACTTTGGTTGATATGTCGCGAGCCCTTTCTGACAAAACTTACAGAGATTTTAAAATTTCTAAATGTAAAAATCCTTTGGTTAAACAATTTTGGATCAATGCCGAAAAAACCACAGGTGAACAGGGTTTGGCCAATTATGTTCAATATGTGACTAACAAATTTGATGTCTTTTTGGCTAATGATATTATGCGACCTGTTATTGCTCAAGAAAAATCTTCTTTCAATTTCCGAGATATTATGGATAACAAAAAAATATTGCTGGTAAATCTTTCTAAAGGCAAATTAGGAGATATCAACGCCAATTTAATTGGACTTATTTTGGTAGGTAAGATTTTGATAGCTGCTCTTTCTAGGGCGGATAGTTTTGGTCCGTCAGCTGACAGGTTGCCTCCATTTTATTTATATATAGATGAATTTCAAAATATTACCACCAACTCTATCGCCACTATTTTATCTGAAGCTCGCAAATACAAACTTTCTCTTAATATCGCTCATCAGTTTATAGCTCAACTGGAAGACAATATCCGAGAGGCTGTTTTTGGAAATGTCGGCTCCATTTGTGCTTTTAGAGTGGGGGCTGATGACTCCGAAGCTCTTGAAAGTCAGTTTGTGCCTACTTTTTCTAAAAGCGATTTAATGAATGTAGACAATCATAATGCTTATCTGCGTCTTCTTGTAAACGGTAAACCGGCTAGGCCATTTAATATAAAAGTACCTCCGCCTTTAGCGGGGGATATAAATCAAATAGAAAAATTGAAAGAGATGTCATATCTAAAATATGGTAAACCTCGCGAAGAAATTGAAAAACTCATTTTAGAAAAATATAAAAGTTTATAAACAAAAAGGCGTTCGAAGCGATGCAAATACTGCATTGATTGCTTCGAACGCTAAACGAGGGGGCACTCTCTCTCATTGGCTTCTTCAGCCATTTCTTCGGCTCCGGCGAGCTGGAGAGTTTTTGTCGCTTTCCATTGGCGATGCCAAGTTTTCACTGCAATCCTAGCTTCATGGTATTCATAAGGATAGAGGCCAGAATTGCTGTTAAAAGCGATGTTATAAGCAACACCGAAATGTTGCCCTTCTTTCATCAGACAGAGAGTTTTGGTTGCCGTCCAATGAGATCTCTTAAAAAGATCTTCCATCTCTTTTTCCTTTCTACTATTAATTATAGCATATTGCATCTAAAAATGCAAATTTGGTGTGGATAAAAGAGTAGATTAAGATTTTACCAATTTATTTTTTTGAAAAGACTGCTTAAAGGATTTTGACCGTTGGTTTTTTTATTTTTGTTTGGTTTATTTGAATTTTCGTCAAATTTGAGACCCAGTCGTATGGGAGCTTCCTTTATAATTTTTATTATTTGGTCTTCATTATCAGTGATAGTGTATAAAGAAAGGTCTTCTTCATCAATAGTTTTGTTTTTTATGAGAATGTCTCTGAATAGTTGCTCTACCGAATTCCAAAATTCGTAGCCAACAAGTATTATCGGAGCTTTAGGAATTTTATTAGTTTGGATTAAAGTTAAAACTTCTAAGAATTCATCCAGAGTGCCAAAACCTCCGGGGAAATAAATATAAGCTTCTGCTGAAAAAGAAAGGCAAACTTTTCTGCTAAAAAAATAATGAAAATCTAATTTGTCAGTTAAATATTGGTTGTCTTTTTGTTCGTGTGGCAAGTCTATGGTCAGACCAAGAGAATTTCCACTAGCTTCAAAAGCTCCGCGATTGGCTGCTTCCATAATACCGGGGCCACCTCCAGTCATTACCGAATAATGGAGCTCACTTACAATCTTACTGGCTAAATTTCTGGCCTTTTTGTAATAAGGGTCATTTTCTTCTATTCTTGCTGATCCAAAAAAAGTGACTGAACGGGGGTAGTTTTTGACAAATTCAAATCCGTTGGTAAATTCTTTCGCAATGACAGATACTCTTTTTTTTGAAGCCTCACTTATTTCAAACAAGGTGATTGGTTTATTTTCTTCTTTCATACACACATTTTAATGGTTTTAAATAAAAAGGCAATGTGGTATATTTGGATTGAATCAATGAATTCCGTTAGAAGTAACGGAAATCATAAGTCGAATATTTATTAAACAATTAATTTATGTAGAAAGTTACAACTTTAAAACTGTAATTTCCTACTTATAACGGGATGAAAAAATTATCTAAAAAAGAATGGATAGCAGTGGTGGTGGCTATTGTTTTTGTTGGTTATACTTTGTTTGGTGGTGAAATTATGAGTTTATTTCAAAGAGGCAATATAAACGGTAATTCTCTTGCAAATGTAGCGATCGGAGGAAATTCAAGCGGGGTAATTGTAAATGATATAGTCGTAGGTCAGGGACCTCAAGTTGAAGTGGGGCAATTAGTTTCGGTGCATTATTTGTTGTCTCTCTCTGATGGGACTGTCATTCAAAATTCTAAAGATTTTGGAGCTCCTCTTCAGTTTGTTCTTGGAGCAGGTCAGGTTATCCCCGGATGGGAACAAGGTTTTGATAATATAAATATCGGCGGAATTAGAACTATTGCTATTCCACCAGAACTTGCTTATGGCGCCGAACAAGTAGGCCCTATTCCTCCAAACTCTACTTTGATATTTACGATAGAGGTGGTAGATGCTGTCAATCTTGAATCTCAATAAACAACCCATTCCTTTTAGATGTTTAAGATAAATAAAAAAATCTCGAAAGGTTTAGGTCGAGCTGGTGTTTTAAGAACTCCGCACGGAGAAATAAAAACTCCGGCTTTTGTGGCGGTTGGCACTAAAGCGACGGTAAAATCTTTATCTCCAGAACAAGTTTTAAATACTGGCTCTCAAGTGATTTTGGCAAACACTTATCATCTTTATTTGGAACCAGGAGAAAAGATTGTCAAAAAAGCTGGAGGTTTGCATAAATATATGAACTGGGATGGTCCTATGATGACGGATTCTGGAGGTTTTCAAGCTTTTTCTTTAGGGGTGGCTTATGGAAATAATTTGAGTAAGTTTATCGGAGCTAATTCTCCATCGGAAGAAGAAGTGGTAGAAGCTTATAGTGAAGAAAAAGAAAAAAAAGCTAAAATCACTGAAGATGGGGTAGAGTTTCGGTCTATCATTGATGGTAGTAAACACTTTTTCACTCCAGAGAAATCAATACAGATCCAGAGCGACCTTGGAGCCGATATTATATTTGCTTTTGATGAATGCACCTCCCCACACGCTTCTAAAGAATATTTAAAAAAAGCTATGGAGCGGACACATCGCTGGGCAGAGAGATGTTTGGTTGAAAGTAAGAAATGTCAGGAAAAAAGCTCCTCTTCAAAAAGTCCTCGGGTCTCCTCGCTTCGCTCGGCCAGACTTTCTTCAGAGGACTTTTTTCTTGACATCTCACAACAATTATTTGGAATAGTGCAAGGTGGGCGGTATGAAGATTTAAGGAAGGAAAGTGCCGAGATAATTGGCAAAATGGGTTTTGATGGTTTTGGAGTGGGTGGCTCGTTTGTCAAAGAAGATATGGCGACTGCAGTAAAATGGGTAAATGAAATTTTGCCAGAAGAAAAACCCAGACATCTTTTAGGGGTGGGGGAGCCGATTGACCTTGTTTTGGGTGTGGAAAATGGTTGCGATACTTTTGATTGTGTTGCTGCGACCCGAATCGCGAGGAATGGAACTTTTTATACTAAAGTAGGCAAAATAAATATTACAAATAGCAAATACAAAAATTTTTTAGAGCCAGTTGAAGGTGGGTGCAACTGTTATACTTGTCAAAATTATACTGCTAGCTATGTCTCTCATCTTTTTAGAGCTAAAGAAATGTTTGGCGCTACTTTAGCTAGCATCCATAATATTTATTTTTTAAATAATTTAATATCTCAGATTCGGCAATCTATTTTGGAAGACAAATTTTTTGAATTTAAAAAAGAATTTTTAGAAACTTATGATATTTAATTTATATAAGGAGCGGGGGGAGACGCCTTTAGAGCGTATTGAGAGATTTGTCAAAGAAAATCCTAATTTAAAAGATGAAAAAATGACTTATTTGGGCAGACTAGACCCTTTGGCAGAAGGAGTTTTACTTGTCGGTAGTGGTAAAGACACCTCTCAAAGTAGGCGTGAGGAGTTTTTTGGGCTTGATAAAGAATATGACTTTGTTTGTATTTTTGGGTTTGCCACCGATACTTATGATGTCTTGGGTAAAGTTATAAAAATAAATAAATTAAACCTTCAACAAGCTCATGACGAAAATAGCAGTACCATTTTCGAAAACGAAGTTAGAAAGGTGGTGATGATATATGAGGGTAAGAGAGAGCAAAAATATCCAGAATATTCATCCAAAATGATTAATCAGAGGAAATCTGTTAAGAATCAAGAGAAAAGTTCTAGAGAGCAACTCTCGGATCGCGACTGGCGGGAGAGTGAGGGGATTTTTCAGCAGAAAAATACCCCGGTTGCTCGAGAGAATCTTTTTCTTGATTCTTATGAGGCACCAACAAAAAAAATAACAGTTTATAGAATGCAATTTCATAAATTGGAGACACTAAATGGTAAAGAACTTTTTGGTCGCTTGCTTATGGATATTTCAAAAGTAAAAGGGGATTTTAGACAAAATGAGATTTTGCTTTTATGGAAAGAAATTATCTTAAAATATCCGAAGAGAGAAATATTTTTAGGTAAATTTAGCGCTTATGTTTCTTCTGGCACTTATATTCGCAGTTTGGTAAATGATATAGGGGAAACTTTAGGTTGTGGAGCGACCATTCTTTCCATAAAAAGAACGAGAGTGGGAGATTATAAAATAGAAAATAGTATTAAATAATTGTAAATATCAAACGCTAAGCGTTTGATATAGAATTTTAAAAAATGTGTGTTTTAGTTTATTAGTTTTTAAACTAAAATTTCTTCAATTATTTTTTTGACTAGAGAACCGTCAGCTTCACCTTTAGTTTCTTTGATAATAGTTCCAATTAATGCCCCTTTATTTTTCAAAATAGAACTATTATCATCCTGAGCTTGTTGAAGTATTTGCATCACAATTTCTCGTATTTTTTCTTCTGACATTTGTGCGGGCAAAAATTCTTCTAAAACTTTTAGTTCAGCCTCTTCGTTTTTTGCCAAATCTTCACGACCACCTTTTTTGAATTGCTCGATAGAGTCTTTTCTTTGTTTGACTAAACGCTTGATAACAACAGTTGCTTCTTCGTCAGAGAGTTTGTCTTTTGGGGTGCGTTTTAAAGCTACTGCTTCATTGGTAAAAGCAGCCAAAATACCACGCAAAGTGGTTAATCTCACTTGATCTTTGGCTCGCATCGCTTCAGGAATTTGTACTGAAATTTTATCTTGTACCATATAGCTGAATTTTAACAAATTTCTGCTATAATCTCAATATGCAATCCCGTTAGAAGTCGCGGAAATCAGAAGGCGGGATAGTTATTAGTTAATTAATTTTAGTAAGAAATTACAAGTAATAGTAATGTGATTTCCTACTTCTAACGGGATGCAAAATGCTTTATTTGGGGTAGTGATAGTGGGTTTGGTAGTAGTGATTTTCCTGTTGCTTCGTAAAAAAGAAGTTAAATCAGAAGACAATGGTTTAAAATTACTTTTAGAGCAGATGAACAATCTTTCACGAACAGTTGACCAAAAATTGGGTGAGTCTTCAAAGTTGATGCACGAATCTGTTCAATCTCAATTTGGCAATTCTCAAAAACTCATCAAAGAAATTACTGAAGAATTGACTCATGTCAAAGATACCGGAAGGAGAGTAGAAGGTTTTGCCGAGCAACTAAAATCTTTGCAAGATATTTTAAAAAATCCAAAACAAAGAGGTGTCTTGGGTGAATACTATTTGGAAACTCTTTTAAAAAATGTTTTGCCTCCGGGGAGTTATCAAATGCAATATCCCTTTCCAGATGGCACTATCGTTGATGCGGCTGTTTTTGTAAAAGACAAAGTGATCCCAGTGGACTCAAAATTTTCTCTTGAAAATTACAACCGTATGGCCGAGGCCAACGATCCAACTGAGAAAAAAAGGTTGGCTAAAGTCTTTGAGGAAGATTTAAAAAAGAGAATAGTAGAGACCAGCAAATATATTCAACCAGATAAAGGAACTACCGAGTTTGCTTTTATGTTCATTCCTCATGAAGCTATTTATTATGATCTTTTGGTCAATACAGTGGGAGCAGTTTCCGAAGATAGTGAAAATTTGATCCAGAGAGCAGCCGGAAAGTATCATGTTATTATCGTTTCCCCTACTTCTTTTTTGGCTTATTTACAGACAGTCTTACAGGGCCTCAGTAAGCTTGGTAATGCTTTGAGCACTACAGTCAACCATTATAATAAAACCAATCAGTCATTTAAATTGATTGATAAGGATGTAATGAGGATTACGGGCGAAGCTCCAAATCTTGAAATAGAGTCTATAGAAAAACCAGATATTGACGATTAATTTATTTATTACTGCTATAATTAAAAAGGAGCTTGTTTTTTCGGCTTTCAAAAAAATTCTTTTTTGAAAGGAGAGATTTTTCGCCCCTTATGTGTTCACCTCCCGCTTTTGGCTAGGCGTAGCTAGAAGCGGGAGGGTTCAATTTTAATTTGCATATTTTTTCGAAATCATGTAAAGTAGTGTCTGTTACCTGTCCCGTTAGAAATTTATACAGGATTAGGTAATACGTTGAATTTTAATACTTAAATTTCTAACTGGGATGCCTATAGCAAAAAAAGAAACAAAACCAATAAAGAAAGCCGAAAAAAAGGAAAAAATTTCAAAGGCTAAAAAGACTAAAATCCCTGCAGAAAAAGGCGGTTTTGCTGTGATAGAAGCTGGAGGTAAACAGTATCGAGTATTTGTAGGTGATGTTATAAAAATTGAAATAATAAAAGGCGAACACAAAGAAGGAGACCAAATAGTTTTTGATAAAGTCCTTCTAATAGACAATGGCAAAGACGTGACAGATATCGGCACTCCTTATATTGAAGGAGCAAAAGTAGTCGGCACTCTTTCAGAAATTGGCAGAAATCCTAAAGTTACAGTCATCAAATATAAACAAAAAAGTCGTTATCTAAAAAAGAATGGTCATCGCCAACCATACTTTAAAATCAAAATAGACAAAATTTCTTAACTAAAAAAGAAATCTTTGAATTGAAAGAGAATAAGAAAAATAGCAATTAGATAAACTGTTGCTAAAATTTGAATATGGTGACGAGATACAAAATTTAAAATGTTCAACATTCGGTGTTCAACATTGAAGTGACCTTCTTGGATGTTCCAAACAGTAGTGTAAAGAAAAATTGGCCAAGTAACTACCCAAACAAACATACAATAAATACAAAGAGAGCCGATATTATAAACGCTTTGATAGAAAAACCAGATGACAAAAGTCATAGCGGCTAAAGTTCCCAAATTTACTAAAAGCCAAAACTCTTTACGAGCACGGTATCCAGATAAAAGCATAGCGCCGATAGCTAAAAGCATACTGAAAGCAATCATTCCTAAAAGAGCGTTAGGGAAGTTAAAGATTTCATTTTGCCAAGTATTAGCAACGGACGAACAACTAACAAAAGGATTTATATTACAAGGAAGCTCTATATTTGGGTTCTTTATTAATTCGATAGTGTTTAATACTAAAGTAAAAGAAGCTAAAAGCCCGACAATACTACCTACTATCAAAATATATGGATATGATTTTTGGATGTTCATGATTATAAAAAAATTAAAAAATTCCTTTGAGCGTGCCTTGCACAGGCTGACGAGCCGAGCAGAGCAAATTTTCAGCAGAAAATTATGTGTGCTAAGCGAAAAGGAGATTTTTTAGTTTTTTTAAATCTAACTCCTATTTCGCAAAGCATTCTTCATCGTCTCACTATCAGCATACTCTAATTCGGTGCCCATTGAAAGTCCTTTTCCTAGGTGTGTTATTTTTATTTTATTTTTTTCGGTGATTGGTTTTAAAAATTTTTCTACAAAGTCGCCTGTATTTTCTCCTTCTGGATTCCAATTGACCCCCAATATTATTTCTTTCAGCCCTTCTTTAATTTTTCTTTCAACAAAAATTTTTAATTCTTTTGCCCTAATTCTTTTCTCCGGTTCTTTTTCTAATATTGGGACAGAACCGCCAAGGACAAAATAAAACCCATTAAAGCCACCATTTTTTTCTACTGATTCCAAATCAATGTCTCTCTGGACGACCATAAGAGTAGAGTGATCTCTCGTTTGGTCAGCACATATCCTACACATACAAGGGGCATCCTTGTTAGTTTTGTTTTGAGATTCAAAAAATCGCATACAATCGGCACACATAGTCACATCATCTTTAAGTTCGGAAATGTGTTTAGCCAATTCTCCCAATGAACCATTGCCTCGAGTAAGTAGATAATAAACAAACCTCTGGGCTTGTCTCGGTCCAATACCGGGAAAATTTGAAAATATTTGAATAAGTTTTTCTATGCTATTCATTTATATTTTTTTAAAACTCTCTAAATTCACTTTCTGCGCCAGAGAATTGAGCTTTTTCTAGAGGTAGGAAGTTAGCTTTCTTTTCGTTGAAGAAAAGTTCTACTTTGCCGGTCGCTCCGTTGCGATGTTTTTCTATCAAAATTTCAGCGATATTTGTTTTTTCGGCTTCTTCAGTATTTTTAGCTTTGTCTTCGCGGTGTATAAACATCACCACATCGGCATCTTGT
>Ga0076068_101_pt1 | contig 65887 bp, 54 predicted proteins | sample RifGroC1_FD_68118 | JGI IMG/M metagenome (GOLD analysis project Ga0076068, IMG submission 68118) | Parcubacteria bacterium GW2011_GWC1_34_10 | reverse complement strand
AAGGCTTTGTTGGAAGGAATCTTACTCCTAAATTAAAAGATTGGGTCGGATATAGTGGGGACATTTTAGATAAAAATAAACTTGTCAAGGAAATGAAGGGTTGTGACATTGTAATTCACCTAGCAGGTAAGTTTAATGGTCCAGACTCCAATCTTATATATACTACCAATCTTGTCGGAGCTGCTAATGTGATTCAAGCTATGCACGAGAATAACGTTTCAAAGATGGTGTTTACCTCATCTGTTGGTGCGGAAGGAAGATTTTATAACGCATATGACGACTCAAAATTTATTGCCGAGAAAATAGTCAGGGATAATACTATAGATACAACAATTTTAAGGTTATCAAATCTTTATGGTAAAGATCAGAAAGATAAACTTATCACATTCTTGCTTGATGGATTTAAGAAAGGCCAAGTTGAAGTAACTGGAGATGGTTTACAAACAAGATACTGATTTTTTCATTAGCTTTGTTTGTATTGGTTGTTCTTCTGTCGCCCATAATTGCTTCCTTCCTTAAAATAAATAATCCGCTTAGCTCGCTTCTGCCGAGATTCTCCCCTCTTAATGTTAGACGTCCCCGTGCCGAATTTGCTTTTGCGTTGAGCCAAAGAGACATTTAATTTCTTCACCACATGCAACGGATAAAATTCAAAATAATCTTTTTCGTCAAACCAAGCGCATTTAAATTCAAAGAGCCGCAAGCCAGTCAATCTTGACATAGCAAGCGCGTACCAAGTGAGTTGCTCAATTGGTTTTTCTTTCTCCGCATTCGGTTTGTAGTCAAGCAAATGCACCGACCCATTTCTTATCTGTATAAAATCAATATGACCTGTGAGCAACTTCGGCACTTCAATCTCCTTGCCTCCCTTTATTCCAATTTTTCCATTGTCCGATATTTTAAACTTAAGTACGTTTTCCATATGCGCCACATCTTCCCTCCTTATATACACCGGCACTTCGGTTGCCACCGTCACGCTATCATTGGCAATCATAAATCTCTGCAACTCTTCGTGTCTTTGTTTGTTGTTAGGGACCGCTTGCAGGACAAAGGCCGCCAGCTTATTGGCATAATTAAATTTGGCTTTCACTATCATATCTGTCTTGTCAAACTTGCTTCTGACCTCCGACATTCTTTCACCTTCGGCAAAATATTGATGCGGAGTTTCGCTAGAAACATTGTCCAAATATTCCTTCAGTGGTTTTAGATTGCGATTACCAAACTCTTCCAACATAAGAGCAATTTTGGCTCGGTGATATCTAAATCTATAAAGTTGTCTGTGAGCCATTGTTACGGTTTCAATTATGTTTTTTGGATTAAACATTTTAATAGCGTATTCTCGCAGTCGGCTGAATGTGCAGAGCTGTTTGTATTCATTTATCCAGCTTGCCAGAGTGGCGGGGGTAGGGACTGCGGGACTTGCTTTAGAACCGTCAATTTCAGGGAGTGGGACGCCGAACTTCTGTCCCAATATTTTACATGTTTGCTCTAGCGTCAATCCCAAATTATACAAACTCATTCCTTCAATAACGGTTCTTAATGGGAAATGCTTACCTTTAACATCGCTTGCTGTAAAGGTCCTACCACATTCCTCATTTTTGCAAATGTAAAGCTGAACGGTTTGATTTTTATTTTTACGAACACCTCGTTTGGAGAAATCTTTTGAATTGCAGTATGGGCAGTGTTCGGCGGGACGCGTCCCTTCTCCTCCCTGAGGGTAACCCTTGAACTGCCCCTGCCCCAAAGGGTTACCCTCTAGTTGAGCTAACTCACCCCGACCCTCGCCTTGCACACCTTTTTTATTTGCTGTATTATTTTTTAGTTTATCATTATCCAAAGATAAATAATTATTATGAATAACATTTACAATACTATGATTAGTTTTTACATCGCTGGAGGAATTATATTGATAGCCTTTATTCTTTTGGCTATTTTCGCTAAGAAGAACAAATAGTTTAGATTTTACTTTCCTCTTAAATAACTCACCCCAACCCTCTCTTAAATTAAGAGAGGGAGAATTTCGGTTAGAATCCAAATCAGAAATGTTTTGTATCTCACGCGCCATCTCACTACTTACAGGGGTAGATTTCGCACGAATTTCGAAAAATTGGACATTAGCCGTGCTATTCGTGCTACTGTTTCCAACTAATTTTGCAATATTTTGGACTACATTTTGAATCTTGTTTTTGACATTTAGAATTTCAAATTTAGTGCTTGTTTCGGATTTAGATATTTGAATTTCTTTCACCCTCGCCAGGTATGGATGCTCTTTGGTTGTCCTGATTACCCTACCGCTTCTGGTGCACACTTCGTATATCTCTCTGACTCCCATATCCATAAGGGCGTTAATTCGCTTGTAGACAACCATATTTGAGCTCTCATCAAGCGACATAACCTCATCACCGGGCAAGATATCTTTGATTTGGACAAAGAGGTAATCGTAATCGACCCCACCCCGTTCGCCTTCGGCGAACTGCCCCTCACCTTGCGAAGGTGAGGGGATTCCGAATACGGAATTTTTCCTCCTTTTTCTTCTCCTGATCGCAAGCAAAGTTTCTCCGGTCATACAATGTCCGACGACTGAAAGTTTTTGGGCGGGATTCGTCGTCCCGATGCCGACGTTGCCGTCGCCTTTTATCGTGACCCTTGTATTTGCTCCACGAGTATTGAAGTAGATATTGCCCGAAGTATCCACTGTAGAATAGTCATTCTGCAAAATTAAATTCTTGTTGGCCACGTCATAATTTATGTTGGCGCTTACTCCAGCTTGCCTGAATAAAGTCAAGGTTGGATTTGGCGACGTCCCACCCCCATTCTCAATTCTTATTTCAGGATTGGTTGTGCTATAAACCGTTAACTTTCCACTCGGCACTGTCGTCCCGATGCCGACGTTGCCGTTATCTAATACAGTGACTTTTTCCGCATCACTACTGTTACTAATCACAAAAGCTCTACCTGTTGTCGTGCCACCACCTTTCACGCTTAACTTTGCCGACGGACTCGTCGTCCCGATGCCGACGTTGCCGGCAGTATCCATTACTAATCCATCATTCCAAGTTACGGTACTACCCGCAGCTATCCCTGAATCATAAACAAATTTAAGTTTGTTACCTAATTTATATATCCCAAAATTACTCCCACCATCTCCACTTTTCCAACTACCCGAATATTTTGAATCAAAGAATATTCCATTATTATCCTCGCCCGCATTAAGTAATTGAATCCTTGCTACGTCTGAACTTGATAACAATATGTTTCCCGAATCAATATCTAACTTGTCATCTGGACTCGTCGTCCCGATGCCGACGTTGCCAACAGAATCAATAAAGATAGAAGAAGTAGCGGAAGCAGTGCCAGCGTCATCACCAACAATGAAATATCCTTTAGTCAAAGAATTTGTTATTGGAGTAAAACCAAAGAGAGAAGATGAGGCAGCAGTATTTAATAATCCACTTGAACCCACATATGCAAACCCTTGTGAAAGAGAAGGTAAATATAATGATGAGGATATTGTTGATGAAGCAGTAGAAAGAAACCCATTAAGGAAGCCCAGAGTAGTAGAAGTGGCATTGCCCCAAGATTGTGAAGTGAAGGGAAAACCAAAACCATCAAAACCATCCAGAGTGCCTGTCCAATCACCTGTAGCGTCAAGAGTTAAAGCATTGTTGGTATTTTGTAATCCCGAGCCAAGAAGATTGTTAAAGGATTGACCGTTGATAACAAGGTTGGTAGTGCTTGCGGTGGCAAAGGAAGAATAGATGGTGGAGGAAGAGTAGTTGAAAGATTGATTGACTGTCCAAGTATTTGAGTTTGCTAGATTAAGACCAACTGTTCTAGCAGTGCCTCCGTTGTAACTTCCAGAAAATGTCAGAGTTGTATCAGTAGCGGTAAGGTCAGCCAGATCGGAACCCAGAGAAATACCGGAAATGGTGGAGTTAGAGAGGCCGCTGTTGTCTAGGGTACCCGAGACATTAGGAGTAAAAGTGAGAGCACCAGCTGTTGGCGTAATATTTTGAGCCAAGGTTAATCCGTTAAATGATTGAGTGGTAGTGGAGAAAGTTAGATAATTTTGTGTTGTTGTAGAATATCCTGTACCAAATGTTGTGGTGGCAGCAGAGTATACCAAGCCCCCCGTTCCCACAGCCAAACCGCCAGATGAGAGGGAGGATAGAGTGAGTGAAGAATCCAGACGAGTTGAACCTTCTGTAGTGAGGTTGCCACCCAAGTAAGTGTTGTGAGCGATAATGTCATTGCCAACGAAGTTGTGTGTGCCTTCCACTTCTATGTCATAAACTTTTTCAGCCGGCAGTTTTTCTATTTTTATTATCTTATCCCAAACAGCTTGAGTTCCGGTCGTCACCGCAATTTCATCCCCTTCTTTTATCCCCTTAACCTTTGTCCACACCCCATCATTGACAAACACAGAAGTGTTTTGATAGGATGTAAGAACACCAGAAGAGGACGCGAACGTAGCGTCCTTTTCCTTTTTTTCTATTTTTTCTACAGTTTTTCTTACATTTCCAAGATGTATAAAAGATGAACCAAATAATTTGGTTAATTCCCCGGCAGTTCTGTTTGCCATACCTAAGAGCCATATTTTTTCTTTAACTTCTTTAAGATAATTGAGTACCCAAAAGAAATCGCCATCTCCAGTTAGTACAACTGCCCTATCATATTCATCCTTTATTTTCATCATCTCAAAAGTCATTCTCGAATCAGTGTCTGCTTTTTTCTTTCCATTTCTAAACTTTTTTAGAGTCACTAACATGAGTTCATAACCTAGAGAAATTAGTTCTTCTTGTAGTTTAACATCAAATTTTTCTGCTTCATTTATTGCCCCAAAATAAAATATTCTTGAAACATCAAAACGAGATACGAGATAACTTTTTAATTTTTCAAAATCAATTTTCCAGCCCGCTTCTTTGGTGCCATAATATATATTTGACGCATCAATGAATGCAAAAGTCTTGGAAATTTTTTCTTTTGCCAATCTGCCTTCGCTAAAGCTACCGCGAACGAAGTACGGATGTTCGCTCGTGGTCCTTATTGTTTTACCAGAAGCGGTGGTGATTTTGTAAATCTCTTTTTCACCCATATACATTAACTTGTTCACTTTTGACCAAACCAGTTTACCTGTGCGTTCATCCAAAGATTGTATTTCATCTCCCTCTTCTACATCTTTGATTGCAACTTCATCATAAATGTATTCTTCTTTTTCAGTCTCCCCATTAAGGTAAGGGGGATTAAGGGGGTTAGTTTTTGTTCCAGATTTCAAATTCTTCTTCCGTCTTCTTCGGAGTCTAGTGTCTCCCGTCACACAATGAGTAGCTACCGCAAACCCGGCAGCTGGGCTAGTCGTCGCCACCCCCACTCTCCCCGTTGAAAAATCATAAACCAATCCTCCATTTCCAATATTTAATCCTCCAGATATGGTGGATGTAGCGTTGGTTGATGTGGCGTGGAAGTATTCGGCAACTACCGGGCCAACAACCGAGAGTTTAGCGTAAGGCGAGGTAGTGCCGATGCCGACATTGCCCAAAGTTCTGTAAACATCTGTGCCATCAGTTGACCAATTGCCTACTGCCGTTCCGGCGATAATAGAACCATTCCAATACAAATCGCCAGAAGTATTGTAAAGACGAGAGTAGGTGTCGGCGGGAGAAGATGCTTCAATGTAAAATGCCCCGTCCAAAGTTAGAGCGTCTTGCCGAGTAGTGGTGCCGACAGAGAGCCATTCGGTAGCCGTCAAATCAGCTACCGTGCTAGAACCGGTAAAATTAGAAGTTCCACTAACAGTCAAAGCACCCGTTGAAAAAGAAAGACCGATAGAAGTTTGAAAATCAGAAAGGTTATCGCTTACATTTGATACAGAACTGCCAAAATTATTTATTATGGTGTCATTTTGTCTGGTCACATAGTAACGATTGACATTGGGAGCAATAGGACTAATTAAAAACCAATTTTTGAGCTCTTCAAATTTTTCACCTATTTTCAAATCAACATAATCTTTATCGGTACTAGCAACAAAAACAGTTTTGGCTATAAGCTGGGTAGCTTCAGTAGTTTGAGAACCCGACATAGGTGAAGTTTTGTCAAAATTTTGCTCTACCAAAAAAATTCTTTCTTCTACCCATGGTCTAACCATTTCATAAGCCGTATCCTTTATCCAGCCACCAACCAAACTCCAAGTATTTCCAGAAAATACAGAAGCGGCAATATTTTTACTATTTTTGTTTGTGTTAGATAAATCTGTCTTAAATTTTGTAAAAGCAACTTTTGTTTTTTCGGCATAAGGTCCATACAAAAAAGATATCTCTTTTTTGGCATTTTCACCCAAATTATTAAATGAAGATAATTTCCCAATATTGTCTCTTTCAAAAATAAAGGTTCCAACTGTGAGCAAAACCAAAGAAGCTATACTGGCATTTATTGCAAATTTTTCAAAACCAGACCTCTTTTTTGACTCCTCTATTACCTTCTTTATATTGGCAAAGGCGGAATACTTAATCTCTCCTATATCAAGCTTTCTCTCCAGAGTTGGAAATAATTCTTTTTCATCGTTGTATAGATTTTACCTTATTGACATCTCGGATATTTGAGATACCAGCAATTAATTCTTTTTTATCATTGTGATATATAGGTTTTACTTTCTTGACATCTCGGATACTCGAGATGTTTAGTTTCAAACTCTTTTTTCTTGGGAATAAAACATCTTTTTGACTTGCTATAACTTCAAATTTTGGCTCTGATTTTTCTTTAGATTTTTTCTCTATTTTCGTTTCTTCTTTTTTGTTTTTTAAGCCAGATTTTTCTGTTTTTAGTATCTCCAGACTTGAAACTTCTTTTTTTGATTTACGAGTTTTGAGAGTTTTTTTATGAGTGAGTAAATTTTTATCCTTATGATCCAAAATTTCACTTTCCAAAACATACCAGCTTCTACCAACTAAATTTGCTGGAATTTTTTTAGCTCTACAAAGTTGACCAATATAGTCGCTAGCATATCCGGTGATGTCTGCAGCTCTTTTTGCCGAGATGTATTTCTTACCTTTTAAATAAATAGTCTTATTCACACAATATATTATACTATCTCGGCAACCGAGATGTAATAAAATTTATGTGGATAATTTTAAAAAAAATATAATTTTTAATTCTTAGTTTTGAAATAATTTTTAATACAAATTGAGAATAATTTAGTCCAATTTAACCCTATCAAATTAGTAAATATAAGCCCGATAACTAAAGCAAACTTATCTTTTCTGTATATTCATTAAAAATTTCAAATTGAAAATTCACAAAATTATCCTAAAAAAGTTTTTTTAGTTATCCACATTACTAAACTTACATATTAATTAATATTTCAGTATACTTTAGTAGTAATGTTTATATATCTTTAATAAGGTATTAAATTAGTAATAAAATTTTAAAAAATGAACCAATATATAACCATAAAAGAGGCCTCTACTATATTAGGAGTAACTAAGCTCACTCTTAGAAATTGGGACAAGTCTGGCAAGCTTCTAGCTCACCGCCACCCTTTTAACAACTACCGAGTTTATAAATTAGAAGATATTGACAAAGTCCTAGATATGATTGAGAATGATATTTTCATTGTAAAAAAGAAAAAAGATGAACTTCGTAAATTAGCTGTCAAACATTTAGAAGAGGAGTAGTATTTAATCTTAATGAAAAATCACCAATCAATATCTTTAGATAAAAAACTAACTCACCACATTAAAAATAATTTTTATTTTCTTTCTCATAAAATCTAAAAATATACCGACAATTAAAATGACTTCCCTATCAAAATAAATACCATAAAAAATCAAAAACGATCAAATAAAAATAATCTTCATCTAAAAAATTTACACATTTTAAATTATTTTTACTCCATTTCCAAATAATATTTACATCAAATTTATACTCCCATCTTAACCCTCTTTAAATTAAATTCATCTTCCAGTTTATCTTACTTTTATACAAAATCTATATTAAATTTATATCACTTTTACATCACCCTCCTTTCCGCAGTCATATCATAGTTCCCTTATATTTATATAATATTAGTATTATATTTCCTCCATATTTATATCATATTTTAACACATCCTCCACCCAAAATCTATACTAAACGCTTAGCGTCTCATATGAGACGCTAAGCGTTTAGTAGTTATCCACACGCTGTTTTAATCAAATACCACCTCTTTGATATACTTAATATACTTTAAGGATACGACTTCAAATACCTAGATTGCATCCAAACATATAGTGGCGAGGCGGTGGAGGTAATAAAAAATTCTAAAAAAATTTAAAAAATATATGAGATACCTAAGTTTCGCAGAAAATGAATACTATCATGTCTTTAATAGAGGATCTAAAAAAGAAAAAATATTTCTAGATGATAAAGACAAGGCAAGATTTATTTTTTTGGTAACCCATTTCCAGTCCCCTATTAGGTCTTATAATGTCACTTGGTATACAGAAAACTTTATTAAAAAAGGATACTTCAATACTAAAGAAGAGCGCATCAGAGAATTACTGAAAGATAGAAGTGTAGAACTTGTATCATTTGCCTTGATGCCAAATCATTTTCATCTCTTAGTTAGAAATTTAGAGGAAGGAGTTTTGTCTGTCTATATGCATAGGGTACTAACGGCCTATAGTAAATATTTCAACTCTAAATACAACAAAAAAGGTCACGTATTTGAAGCTCCATTTAAAGCCGTCCATGTAAAAAATAATACCCAACTGTTGCACCTCTCTGCTTATATCCATAAAAATCCAAAAGAAATCTCGGAATTTAAAAATAGCTACAATAAATACCCTTACTCAAGCTACCAAGACTATATAGAGACAAACAGATGGAGTAATTTATTATCTACCAGCATAATCTTAAAACAATTTAAAGATAAATCTAAATATAAAGATTTTGTAACTTCAAGTATGGCTAAAGAGGGCTCTATATAGCTTTTAAAATAAGCTCTTTTAAGGTCTCTGGATTGGCACTACCATTGGTAGCTTTCATACCTTGCCCAACTAAAAATTGAATTGCAGAAAGTTTACCACCCTTATAGGCTTCAACTATTTCAGGGTTTTGAGTTATGATATTTTGAACCACCAACATCAATTCTTCTTTATTATTTTGTTGAATAAAACCAGCTCTTTGAGCAATCTCACGAGGGTCTCCACCATCTTTAACTAAAACTTGAATAGTATCTTTTGCTCCCCGAGAGGAAAGGTCTCCCGAAACTATCATTTTGATAACCTCTGCTATTTGCTCACCTTTTATTTTTGAAACATCTGTGGCAAGACTTGTGATATCGCTTACCACATAATTAGAGAGTAGCTGAAAATCTTTTTTATCTAAATTAGAAGCGGCCTCTTCAAACAAATCTCCTGATTTAATATTTGAAATATAGAAATTAATATCACTTTCTTTTATATCGTAATCTTTTTTCATTCTTGCTCTTTTATCTTTTGGAGTCTCTTTTATTTCACTTCGTAAAATCTCTTCCTTAAAATCTTCTATCTCGCTTAATTTAAGTTTTGGTAAATCTGGATCAGGGAAATATCTATAATCATGAGAATCTTCTTTTGATCTTTGAGAAAAAGTGGCTTGATTTTTTTCATCCCAACCTCTGGTTTCTTGGGTTACTTTTTCTCCTGCTTCTAAAATTTCTGTCTGTCTCTTTATTTCATATTCTATAGCTCTCTCCGCAGCTCGAAAAGAGTTTAGATTTTTGACTTCCACTTTAATTCCTAAGGGGAGGCCTTGGGAATTGTCTTTAAGGCCTCCCCTTAGATCAGACCTTTGAATTGAAATATTGGCTTCAAGTCTCATCTCCCCTTTTTCCATATTAACCTCCGATACACCCAAATATCTTAAAAGGAGTTGGAGCTCTTCGCCAAATTTAACTACCTCTGTAGACGAATGCATCACTGGCTCTGTCACCAACTCCATAAGAGGCACCCCCGCCCGATTAAAATCTACTAAACTATAGTCGCCTGTATCATGACTAGAACGAGCAGTATCTTCTTCTAGATGGATTCTTGTAATATCCACTCCTAAAAGCTCTCCTCCAGATACCAAAGGATACTTATACTGACTTATTTGATAACCCTTTGGTATATCTGGATAAAAATAATTTTTACGGTCAAATTCGGAAAAATCAGCCAATTTACTTCCCATTGAAAGCCCCACTTTCAAAACATGTTTTATGGCTTCTTTATTGATAACAGGTAAAGTCCCAGGATGACCCATACAGACAGGGCAAATGTTTATGTTTGGCCTTTTTTCGTCCGTGTCATTTTTACACGCACAAAACATCTTGGTTTTTGTTTTCAGTTCAACGTGAACCTCAAGACCTATGGTAGTTTTAAATACTGTATCTTTTTGCATAATTTATATAGAAAATATAAACTAATTATCCAAATTACGCAAAGCTTTGTTAGCCATCTCTATCGCCCCCTCTTTAGTTTTAGCCACAGCCAACCACCCCCTATTTGTACAAAATACCGCCTCTTTAACTCCAGAGGTATTTATAAGATCTTTATCTCTAAGTCCCCACCAACTTTCAGGAAGTTTGGCCCTATTAGAATTGTAATCTTTCAAATCATTTCTACCAACTTGAATACGCCAATCTTGTTTACTTTTTCCAGAATAAACAATAAATTTTATATTTTTATTATTAGATACTGCCTGATGCCATTCTATATTTTTCTCTAAAATCAAAATTTCGGGATTATCTTGTTTTCTAATGAGTTCTAAAGTCTCTTTTTCTCCGTCAATCAAAGCTTTCGCCCAAGCAATTTCCCTAATTAATATTTCTTTAGTTAAATATAATGCTTTTTCAAATTGCTTATAAGAAGGACCCTGATCTTCTTGATAAGTAAAGTTAAAATGGTCTATAGCATCATGCGTCCTATGATCATCTATCTTAAAATCATTAGTAGCAGAAATATTTATCCCATTATCTCTGGCATCTACAGGTACCACCAGATCTCTTTCAATACTATTTGCAACTTCTCGATCACTACAAACTTCAGCTCCATATTTTTTCCAAACAAGCCCAAAAGACGCATAAGGAATACCGTTTTCATGAATACCAGCCCCTTCCTTTTGGTGGTGGTCAAACCTGTTTCTATCTGGATCATAAACACCCCCAACATCTGCTACTATATCCGCTTTTGTTATTATTTCTTTGTCTCTAGTGCGAATTATCTTTATTTTATTGCCCGTTTTTTCTGCCCACAAAAAAAACACCGCACAAGCAAAAACTTCATCGGGGTGGAAATCCCCATCATGGACAACCACTGTAATTTTCTTTTTAAACAGATTAAATAAATTCATTATTTTTTCGAAGAACTGAAAGACTGCTTCTTTTTATCATATTCTATAACAGTGCGAACAAATTCGGAGTGACTCCAAGTAAGAGGCATCGCTGATAAAGGTTCTCCAGTATTGGGGTCAAGTTGTTCAGAGAGCATACCAGATCTGGCAAATTTGGTGACCCACTCTATATCTCTAGCGGCCTCTTCTAAATCTTCATTAGAGGTAGCTATAGCTATTTTGTATTGAGTAAACCAGAGAGTAGTAACAAACCACGGATTACCAGTAGAATTTGAATCATTATGATAATAGGTATCTCCTTCATAACGAGCGATACCGCCAATATTGATACCTCTCCCCAATCTATCTTTTAATATTTTAAAAGCTTCTCTCATCCTCGGGTCATCAGCAGACAATACTCCAAAACGAAATATTCCATAAAAACTGCTAGCATCTAAATTTATATTTTTTTCTAATTCGGGACCAGTTAATTTATAAAAATATTTTTCATCTTCATCCCAAAGATGCTTCATAATAGCTTTACGCAAAGCTCCTGCTTCTGAATAAAATTTATCAGAATCTTCTTCTTTACCTAAAGTTTTGGCAAAATTGTAAGCCGCCATCAAAGACCCATAAACGACAGAGGCCGTAAAAGGAAAGACTCCATACTGCTCTTCCCATAAATCATAACTAGCCAAGGGCAAACCAGAATGAGGGTCTTTATAACTAATCAGGAAATCGGCTGCCTTTTTGATAAATTTATTATAAAGACTTTCTATAAATTCAAGGTCTTTGGCTCTTATATAATGTTCCCAAAGTCCAACAAGAAGTATGGCTGTTTCGTCTTCTTGGATAGCAAGCTGACTTTTGCCATCCTTGACCCAAGGATGCCACGAGCTTCCTAAAGAATGGTCTGGTTGATATTTGTGCAAAACAAAACCTTGTTCTGTTAAAATATCATTAGCAAAAACATAAAATCTTTTAGAAACATCATAAAATTCAGCCATATCAAAACTCCAAGCAGTAAAGCAGGCATCCCTCGGCCAAACATATCCATAAGTATCTCCACCATATTGGATATTGCCCGAATCAGCCGAAGCCAAAATACCACCATTATCATCGCTATGAGCCCTCATCACTAAAATAGAATCATAAAATAAATTTTTAGCCTTCTCTGATAAACCAGAAAAAGAGACATTTATTTGACCGGTCCAAGCACCCCAAAAGTCTCTGGTGGACTCCACTAAATGGTCTGGAGACTTTTCAAGAATATAATCAGAAAGTTCGCATGACTCTTTATAAGTCTCTCCAACTACTATCCAATAATACAAAGTGATGGAGGCGCCGGAAGGAATATCCTTTTCCCATCTAACAACCGAATCCACTACTCCATGTTCAATAGAATTTTTTGATAAAAATCCATCTTCAGCATCTTTCCATGTTCCCTCTTTTCCTAAAATACCAGAAAAACCGATACTATAATCATCAAAAGATTTGCCGTCACAAAAACCTCCAATTAAAAAAACTCTTCTGCCTTTATAATGAATAATAGATTTGACGTCACTTGAAAAATAAGCAGTATCGGCATGATTAGTGTCTCCTATTTTAAATTGCTGATTAAAAAATATTTTTATATTACGCTCTCTTGAATCTTTATTGGTCAATACTACCTTTCTTAAAAAAATATTTTTTTCATTGTAGACAATATCGGTTGATTTAATAGAAATCTTAGCTCTTTCATTCGTGGCCTCTACATTAGAGACCATAGTATTTTTTTCAAAATTTATATCAATTTGCCATTCCTCATTATCTATCCAGTGCATTTTATTATCAACAAAAACCCCAATCTTATGCATCTGATTTGGTCCAATATGATTTTCTTGTCCAATATAAGGAAAATAAAAATCTCTCACTTGGCCAAACTTATCTAGACCAACCAAGGTTTTACCATTCCCTAAAATAATTGAACGTGCCATACATTTATTATAACTCACCCCCGCCCCTCTCTTAAATTAAGAGAGGGGAAAACTTTAATATATTTTTATAAAATTACACCTCACTAAACCTTAATGGCTTCATTTTGTTGAGAGATACATTATGCTCTTGTTTTTTTTGAGCATCAGTCAAACGCAAACGCAAATCTTGCATCACATTCATATAAGCAATAAATGCCTCATAAGGAGATTCATAGGGAGAGAAATATTTGTGGACATCACCGTCATTCCACCATTTGGTGCACATATAATAGAAGTGGTCTGATGTTTGCAATTTACTCCAATCTTCAATCAGTTCCGGATCATCAATATGAATTATCTCTTGACCTAAAGCGTAGACAGTATCCAAAGCTTCTTTTTGAAGATCGTTACCTATCCAAGCTGATAAATCTCTTTCGGTATCAGCCCAAGAAACATAATTATGAACATCCAATTCCCCCTTGGCTTCATAACGATCTAAAACTTCAGATGGAGTGGCAAAATGATTATCTGGATTTTTCAAAATTTCTGTCGGCAAGTGGCGTAAAAATTCAAAAATACCAGTATCTTCCCATTGATGTTCGCCAAAAGTCTCATAATCCATAAATAGGTTTATGGTGTCTCCCCCGCCGTTGTGACTTGAAACCCAATTGGCAAATTTTGGAGCAGTCAAAGGATAGTCTTTCCAATCACGACAACTAAAACGAAAAGCAATATCATCAGAAAGACGATAATGTTTCAAAAGGAGTTTTATATTTTCGGTATTTATTGGTTTATAAACAAAAGCCGGACTCCGCCATTCCAAAATATGGTCAGCCCCTTCGGCCAAAATACCTTTATAGCCCATCTTCTCTACCATCTTGGCTATTTCATTTGAATATATAAGTTCGGTATTACGAAAGACAGAGGGAGTAACTCCAAAAAGATCTTTTATTTTTTTACGATGCAAAACAACTTGACGAACAAATTCTTCTGGAGAATAAACAGAAGCCAAAGAGTGATAATAGGTTTCCGAAAGAAGTTCTACATTACCGGTATCAACTAAAGCTTTAAATGAATCAATAACTTCTGGCGCATATTTCTCAAATTGCTCTAGAGCTACTCCAGAAATAGAAAAGCTGATTTTAAAGTCTGGATTATTTTTTATATTTTCGAGTAAAGTCGCATTGGCTGGTAAATAACATTTATTAGCTACTTTATTTATTATTGCCTGATTATCTAAACTAGTACCACTTGTATCATTAAAATAAGAGCTATCTTGTCCAACATCAAAGATGCGATACTTCCGTACTCGCAACGGTTGATGAACTTGAAAATAAAAACATACTGAAGGCATATAAGTATTTTAATTTTAGCATAATAAATTAAAATACAAATCTAAAATTCTAATATCGAAATTCGAATTTAAGCCGCCCTAATGTAAATCGGAATAAAAGCATACTTGGGCTCTACAACCAGGCTATTGTACAACGATATGAGTGATTGTGCGGCTTTATGCCAGTGGATTGTTTTAACTTCTTCTTTGCCATAAGTGGAAAGATGATTGCCAAATTTTTTGTGACGTAAAACACTAACAACTTTATCCGCCATATCATCAATATCCCAAAAATGAGATTTTAAAGCGGTAGAAATAACTTCACTGACACCGGATTCTTTAGAGATAAGCACCGGCACTCCAGAAATCATAGCTTCAAGAGGCACCAAACCAAAGGGTTCACTAACACTAGGCATCACAAACATATCAGCCGCCTTATAAACTTTAGCCAACTCTGCATTTCTTAAAAAACCACAGAAAATAAATCTGTTAGATAGACCACGACTAGATACTCTCCTTATCATCTCCGTTTCCATATCACCCGACCCTGAAATAATAAAAAAAGTTTTTGGTTCATGTAAAAGCACTTTCTCGGCCATATCAACAAAATAATCAGGACCTTTTTGTAAAGTTATCCGCCCAACAAACAAAACAATTTTGTTGCCATCTTTTTTTAATCTATCCAAATTGTGTTCAACGATGGCGGCATTGTTGTTAAATTCAATTCCATTGTGGACCACTTTCACTTTTTCAGCTGGAATTCCATATTTACTGACCACTTTCTTTTTTGTCCAATCAGAGACTGTTACTATGGCATCTGCCTGACGAAAACCTTCAAGTTCAATATCATAAATATTTTTATTCACATTATCACTACCGCTTCTATCAAATTCAGTAGCGTGAACATGAACCACCAATGGCTTGCCGGACACTTTTTTGGCGGCAATCGCCGCCGGATAAGTGAGCCAATCATGCGCGTGGATAATAGAATGTTTGTTATTTTTAGCAATGGCAGGAGCTTTCATAGCATAAGCTTTAACTCTACTCATTAAACTACCAGAGATAGCTTCTGGTAATCCACTTTTTTTTAATTCAGAATAAATTGAGTGACTTTGATAACCAGAAAACAAATTCATCACTTCAATATCACTTATAAGTTCGCTACTTTCATTAGCAAAAACAAACTTACACCAAGGAGCAGAGATAGGAATTTTAAAAGGTAAAACAAAAGTTAAATCAACACCACCAGAAGAAAGAGCTTTAGAAAGACCTTCACAAGCGACCCCAAGTCCTCCGCTATTAAAGGGAGGAAACTCCCACCCGAACATTAAAACACTTGGTAAATTTGAATTACTCATTTTATTTTAATCTGATATATCAGGCGACTCATCTTTTTTATAAGACATAACAAAAGGATAAATTTTCATTAAAGCAATAAAGGCGCTGACCAATACCGGACCAATCAAAAAACCAATCGCTCCAAGCATTTCTACTCCTCCTAAAATTGAAAAAAGAATAATGAGCGGATGAATTTTAATTTTACCTTTTAAGAAAATGACCGAAATAATATTGTCTATTAGGCCTACTGCGATAGATCCCCATATAAGGAGTCCGATACCAGCGCCTATGTGACCAGAAATAAACAAATAAACAACCGCCGGAATGGTAACAATTGAAGTTCCAAGCAAAGGCACCAATGAAGCTACCCCTCCGACGAAACCCCAAAGAACTGGAGAAGGTACTCCAAAAAAGAAGAAACCGATACCAATCAAAACACCTTGAACAATAGAAATGAGTATCCACCCTCGCAAAACAGCGTCAATTGAAGATTTTAAAGTTTGAATAAATTCATTATCATATTCATCTGGTAAAGGACTCCAGATGACCAAACCTTTGGCAATCTTTTCTCCGTAAATGAAGAAATAGTATAGAGAAATAAGCATCAATACAAAATTCAAAATACTTCCAAAGATAGCTACAAAAATAGAATCAAAATGACTAATAATCCAATCCAAAACACTTCTAGCATATAGTCCTAGATCTATTTGAGAATCAATAACACCAGAAGGAAAAATGGTGCTTACTTTTTTGAGAAGTGCATCTGCTTGAGATATAAGCCCCCCTGACCCCCCTCCAAAAGCTATGGCATTATACAAATCAACAGCTTCTTTCAATAAAAGAGTTGATATTATAATGACTGGAACAATAATAAATACCAAAATAAGCAAAGTCACCACAAGAGAAGCCAAGTTTTCTCTGCCATTAAATTTAAGGACTAATTTTGTATATAAAGGATAAAAAGTAATAGCAAAAACTCCAGAAATAAAAATCACTCCAAGATATGGTTTAAATACTAAAAATAAAAAAACACAAAGTCCGGCAGTGAATAGACCAAAAAATGATAATTGTATTGTTTTTTTAGACATAACACAAAAGCAGAGAAAAGATTTTTATTCCCTTTGCCTACCTTTATATTTTACCACAATAAAAATTACAAAAGCTAAAATAGTGGATATCAAGACAATATTTTCAATAGAAGAAAGAGTATCAGTATATTTTTCGTAAACATTACCTACTTGCCATCCTAAAATACCTAATATAATGCCTCTAAAAAAGACACCAATAAAAGAAATAAAGAAATATTTAACTACATTCATTTCCAAAATACCGCAAAAAGCCGAGATAGCGACACTAGGAATAAATGGCAAAACTCTGGCTCCACCTATTATAAGCTCATCTTTCCTAGTACCTTTCAAACTATTTTGAAGTTTTTCTATATCAGTCCAGTATAATCCTATGTATTTACCCCATTTTTCTATTACAAATCTTCCTCCAAATCTAGCTACAAAATATACTACATAAGATCCTAAAGTTACCCCCAGAGCCGCTGGTATAGCTACCTTAAAAATTAAAGCCGAAATAGCTTTAGCTGAAACTGGTCCAGTCACAAAAATAAAACCTGATACCGTCATAATAACAGCTGAAGGTATGGGAGCTAGCACTTCTTCTATGACCGAAGCCACGAAAACTCCAAGAGCTCCCCAAGGCAAGATGGCTGTTTGCAAAAAATGTACTAAAGATTCAATCATTATTTATAAACTACTGACTACTCGTAAAGCAAAAGGATTAAAAAAAGAAGATATCTGACTGCGATTTAAAACAGTTTTTTCATTTCCCAAGACTAATTCTTCTAAATATTTTTGTAAAATATCCATTTCTGTATTAGCACTTTTGTTATTAAAACTTTTGATTTTATCAATTATAGAAATTACTCTTTTAAAAGCTGTTTGCATTGATTCTTTATCTCCTTTTTCTTTCCACACCAAAACTCTTTGAATTTCGCTTCCTAAGTTTGCAACATAAAAATATAATGGTCTTTCTTGGATATTTTTTTGCATATTATTCAACTAATTTATTAACTATTTCAAAAATTTTATTTCTTATTTCTTCGCTTTCAATTTCCATACTCTTATTCCCTTGTTTAGGTCTTATATTTATAAGTGAATTATATTCTAACATTTCTGACTTTTCTTTGTTTAAATAAATATTAAAACCCCACAAATTTTCTTGTTTTGATCCGTCGTCCATCAAAACTATATTAGCATCTATATGCCATTCTCCACCCAGAGCGATTATTCCTTTTTCAATATCAGCCACTCCTTTAACCATTTCCACATAAAATTCTTTAGCCAATTCCTCCAATTCCAGTTTTGTTATTTTTTCTGTGATAATTTTTATATTCATACTTATTTTTTATATTCATTTGACTTACCACACCACGGACAAAACCATTTTTTCTTTTTTGGAGAAGCATCCCCTACCGTCCACCATTTCTTACAAAAGATACAATTTAAATGACTTAATTTTTCTATTGTTCTTTTGCTAATTTTTATCATAACACCCAGTTTAATTAAAATTTGATAAAAAATAAAGCTCTTAAATTACACCGCACCCAAAGTGTCAAAGTCGGACTTTGACATTTTTTAAACTTATTTCCCATGACACTTTTTGAAGTGTGTTGCTAATGAGAATATTTCATAACCTCATTATTCAGTTTATTAGAGTTGCCGTGGCTTAGCAAGCCAAGGTATGATTGCACCATCTCTATTTTACTACCGCTTTCTTTTATTTTTCTAAACATCTTTCTCTTGGTTGTAGTCCTTAAAATTCTATGATCAGAAAAATTGACCCAACCTAAAAAATCCATTCCGGAAGCAATTGTTTTAATAAAAATTTTATTTGGATGCAATGTCAATTTTAATTCTTCTTCCAAAAAATCAGCGATTTTTGGTACCAACTCCCAAAGATAATCTTTGTCTTGAGAGAAAATCACAAAATCATCAGTATACCGAATATAATATTTAATTTTCATTCTATGCTTCATCCATTGGTCAAATTTGTTCATGTAAATATTAACCATAAGTTGAGAAGTTAAATTTCCCAGAGGCAAACCAACCTCAATTTTATTTTTTGTATTAAAACTGTCAACCACTTGCCCCAATAGACACAAAATATCGGTATCATAAATATAATCGCTTAAAATATTTTTTAAGACTTTATGATCAACGCTTGCAAAAAACTTTCTAATATCACATTTCAAAACCCAACAGGTCTTGGTGTTATTTTTTGAAACTTTGTATGCAAATTTTCTAAATCTATCTGCAGACTTAAGAGTGCCTTTCCCAAGCCTACACGAATAGGAATCGGAAATGAAAGTGTTGTTAAAATATGGGTAAAGTATTCTATGGATAGCATGATGTAAAACTCTGTCTCTGACACTTGCTTTGTGTATGTTTCTTGGTTTTGGATCGGATACGTTGAATGCCTTGTACTCACTATGGGTGTAGATTTTGGTTTTTAGATCCGTGTGCAGAAAAATCAGATTGGACATCAGATTTTTCTGAAATTCCAAGACATCTTCTCTTTTCTTTTTGCCATTTTGAAACTCCTGCCAAGCTAGAAGCAAATTTTCCATTGATATGGTATCTTTATATTCAATATTAAAAGTTTTTTTCATTTTTAATCAAAATACTATGAAGACCCCCCCCCCCAGCAATTTTAGGGGTAAAACTTTTACCTCTTTTGCAAAATGTTAAGGAAGCGTATTTGTTATGGTATGGATATTATCAGATTTTACCCAAGACACACCGTCATTCGTTGGGGGTAAGAACTGATTCGCTATTTATGGAAATAATGGGAGCGGTAGCCATCGCCGGATTTTTATCAAGAGAAGAAAAACAGCCTTGGGTGAGATTGGCGATACGAAAGACAGACACGTTGAAAGTTTTACTGATGGTTTTATGGGAGACAAAATCATTAGACGACAAAAAATATATTACCCTTTCATTAAAAATTGAAGAATTCGGCAGAATGCTCGGAGGATGGAACGGGCAAATTGCAAAGTATTTGGAAGAGAAGAAAAATAAACAAAACCCCGTGAGATAATTTTGTATCTCACGGGGAAATGAAGAGAGTTGCGAAGCAGAGAGCCGGATTGTTGTCGTTCCAATCATTGTCAAGCCAGTTCCAGTTCAGCACAACCTTGTCACCGTTCTCGTAGAGGTACGGAACGTTCAGGTTGCCGTTGCGGTTCCGGACGAATATGCAAAGCGCCTTCCAGACCACCACTCCTTGAGTACCGTCTAAGGTGTAAACCTATATCTGGTTTGCCTCTCAGAGTTGTATCGTATCCGGCATCTAAAATGCCATAGCGTCTTGCACCAAGTATCTTCATTTTTTGTGAAGTTTCTACATACACCACTCTATCTCAAACCTTAGTCGGGGATATTCTCAATGTATGGATACTGGATTCGGTGGCAAGAATCCCGCTAGAGCGGGACGCTTGCTAATATTCACCTAATACCATTTTTATAATATCAAATTTTGAAAAGGAAAACCCCACACTCGCTTGATTTGGCGAGTATGGGGTTGGAGTTGAGCGCATATCTCCAGAGCGTTAGGACTAAGTTCAAAGGATTTGAAAGTCCAGAGTAACTTAGTCCAGAGTACTAACTTGCGAAGCAGAGAGCCGGACTGTTGCCGCCCCAATCATTGTCAAGCCAGATCCAGTTCAGCACAACCTTGTCACCGCGCTCGCAGAGGTACGGAACGTTCAGGTAGCCGTTGCGGTTCCGGACGACAGACTTCCAAGCAAAGACGGCTTTGCCAGCGAGGTAGCGGCGGAAGAAATCAATGCCTTTCGCCTGGATTGCAATTAGGTCGCTGAGACCGAGACAATTCTCGAGCATCTTTTTTTCTTTCAGATACTCGTAGATCACTTGGCCTTTGATCCACTTGAGGCCTTTCTGGTCATCGTGAAGCCAGAGTTCCAGTTTGGCCGCATCAAACTCCGACGGGCCGACGTTCTCCAAATCCGGGTGCATAACAATTCTCACCCAATCGGGATATGTCGGCCGCACCGAGCGGTCGACGCAAATCATAGAGTCAAGCTGAAGAGTGGCGTTACCGCGAATCAGGTCAAGCACTTGGCGAATTTTGCTTTCGTCATGCGCAAGCATTGCCCAATCCTCGGAGGTGAAGCCTGCTTTGCGGCCAGTTACCACCACTTCATGCATCAGTCCCAAATCTTTTCCAAATTCAGACGCACTGTTCATGGAACAACACACCTTTCTTTTGCTGTTTAGTTTTAGCTTTCGCCACAGCAGAAAAAGTTTTATTTTAAGGCCCTTTCTGCCATAGCGAAGCAAGTTAGTATTTTAAAGAACTACTTCAGTATAGTATCATATCAAACTATCTATGTCAAGCCGTGACAACGCTTGAATTTTTTGCCACTACCACAAGGACAAGGGTCATTTCTACCCACATCTTTATATTCTGATTTATTTTTTGAAGCAATATCTTGATCGTCAGTAACACCAGTTATTTTCAAGGCCTCTTTTTCCACTTCTCTTTGTGCTGTCAAATTAATAGCCGACTCATCCACCCTAGTTATAGTACCTAAAATCGCATTTTCAATAGACTCCTCCATTTCTTTAAAAAGTTTTAAGCCCTCTTTTTTGTATTCCACCAAAGGGTCTCTTTGACCATAGGCGCGCAAATTGACGCTCCCTCTCAAATAATCCATAACCTCCAAATGCTCCACCCAAAACATATCAAAAGTCTGAAGACTAAGTTCTCTAAAAGCTTTTATAAAATTCTCTTCTCCCAAATCCAATCTTTTTTTAGAAATTAACTCTTTTATTTCTGGCAAAGCGTTAAGAGATATTTTATCTAGATATTTTAAAGTTATTTCCCTGTCTCCCATCAAGATATCTCTCCTTCTTTCATAAAAAGTTTTTCTTTGAAAATTTAAAACATCATCATATTCAAGAATATGCTTACGAGCATCAAAATTAAGCCCTTCTATTTTTTCTTGGGCGCTCTCCAAAGATCTAGTGATCAATCTATTTTCAATAGGTTCATCTTCTGGGATGCCAAGTCTGCCCATCATTTTTTTGACAGTATCAGCAGCAAAAACCCTCATAATATGGTCTTCCATAGAAACAAAAAATTGAGTCTCACCGGGGTCTCCCTGCCTACCCGCTCTTCCACGAAGTTGATTGTCTATCCTCCTCGCATCATGTCTTTCGGTACCTAAAACAAAAAGCCCGCCCAGATTTTTTACTTTTTCATAAGCCTCTTTTTCTAGAGGTGCTCCCCCAAGTTTAATGTCAATACCACGACCAGCCATATTGGTCGCTATAGTAACATTGCCCACTCTGCCGGCTTGAGCTAAAATTTCCGCTTCTCTTTCATGATTTTTAGCATTCAACATTTCAAATCTAACACCTTCTCTTTTAAGATATTCTCCCAATAATTCATTTTTTTCAATAGAAATAGTGCCGACCAAAACTGGCTGACCTTTATTTTGGAGCTCTTTAACCTTTCTGGCAATAGCCAAAAGTTTGCCGTTTTCTGTTTGAAAAATAAAATCATTAACATCTTTTCTCTGCATTTCTTTATTGGTTGGTATGGCTACTGTATTTAATCCATAAACTTTATAAAATTCTTCGCTAGAAGTAGTAGCCGTGCCTGTCATACCAGAGAGTTTATGATACATCCTAAAATAATTTTGATAAGTGACAGAAGCAAAGGTCCTGCTCTCTTTTTGAATACTAACTCCTTCCTTAGCCTCTATCGCTTGATGTAGACCTTCTGACCAACGTCTCCCTGGTTGAAGTCTACCTGTATAAGGGTCAACGATGATTACTTCATCATCTTTAACAACATAATCCTTATCTTTAAGATAAAGAGCTTTTGCTTTAACTGCAGTTTCTAAATGATGAACCAACTTTATACCGCCTTCGGCATATATATTTTGCAACCCTAAGATTTTTTCGGCTTTACTTATACCTTCATCTGTCAAAAGCACAGAATGCATCTTTTCTTCCAAGGTATAATCTTCGTTTTCTTTAAGTTGACCTGCCACCTTACTAAACTTTTTATAAAAATCATCAGAGTCCGAAGCTGGTGCTGAAATAATAAGTGGAGTCCTTGCTTCGTCTATCAGGATAGAATCTATTTCGTCTACAACTGCAAAATAATGTCTTTTTTGTCTTACTTTTTCGCTTTGATATTCAAGATTATCTCGCAAATAATCAAAACCAAATTCACTATTGGTGCCATAAGTGATATCAGCTTCATAGGCCTCTATCCGAGTGCAAGGTTTTAAAAATTCATGAACTATGTGAAAAGATCCTTTTTTATCTCTTTCTTCATCTTTATCACTATCACCATTTTCTGGATTATAAATAAAAGAAGAATCGTGAGCGATTACTCCCACTTTCAACCCTAGAGAATCATAAATTTGTCCCATCCAAGCGGTATCGCGACGAGAAAGATAATCATTGACAGTAACTACGTGAACTCCTTTACCAGCTAAAGCATTTAGATAAACTGGCAGTGTCGCTACCAAAGTTTTTCCTTCACCAGTACGCATTTCAGCGATACCTCCTTGATGCATCACAATACCTCCTAAAAGTTGCACATCAAAATGTCTTTCTCCCAAAGTTCTTTTAGCCACTTCTCTAACAACAGCAAAAGCTTCTGGTAAAATATCATCTAGCGTCTCTCCCTTTTTAAGTCTTTCTCTAAATTCAAAAGTTTTAGATTTTAATTCTTCTAGATTCAATTTAGAAACGGCTTCTTCAAAGCTGTTTATTTTAGAAACAATGGGTGATATTTCTTTTATATACCGAGAACTTGCGTCTCCAAATATTTTACTCAAAAATGACATAATAAAGCTATATTAACACAAAAAACCTCAAATATGGAGTAAACAAAAACTCCATATAATGGAGTTTTTGTTTAAGCGGGAGAAGGATTATTTTCTCCTTTTTTTAGCTACTTTCTTTTTCTTTGCAACTTTCTTAACTGCTTTTCTTTTTGCAGGTTTCTTTTTAGCTGCTTTTTTTCTTTTTGCTGCCATTTTATTTATGTCCCGCAGAGCGGGATTGAATTATTTTTTTAAGCGCGCGCTTTTTAAAATTTTATAAAAAATTTTAGAGCGTTATTTAATTTTTAAAAAATTAAATATAATCGACCTGTTTTAATTATCGCTCTAAAAAATTTTTTAGTAAATGTTTTTTTGTAAAAAATGTGGATAACTAAAAAAAATTTACTAAATTTTTTTTAGAATTTTCAGTAAATGTTTCAATTTTAAAATTTCTAAATTAATTTATTAGAAATTGTTTGTAAATTTTAAATTAAAAATTAAAAAATTCCTACTTGTCGGAATTTTTATATGTCGTCGCGTGGATGACGGAAGCTATCTCCAAAACAAATGTCTATGTGAGTGCGAACCGTCACCCGCGCCACAACACACTTTTAATAATACACCCTCTTTTCTTAATTTCAAATTTTTTAAAAAACAAAATAGTATTGTTTCGAGAGCATTATCCTCTGTGACCTAACGCAGAAACAATACTATTTTGTTTTTTAGATACGAAAATGCCACCCGAGGGTGGCGCTTTCGCAGACATTCATTTGTATGAAGAAAACTTAAATTGCTTCCTCACACTCACATATATAAGTATAGCATATTTGACTTATTTACGCAAGTCTAGTTGGGGAAAAGCTCAAAAACATTGTTTCAAGAGCCTTATCCTTTGTAACCTAACGCAGAAATAATGTTTTTGAGCTTTTCCCCCCTTTTTACGGATTCCTCCCGGCTTTTATTTCATTTATATAGTATTCTCCCTGTTCCTTAAAAGTAGGATCTAAAATAATGATTTCTTCCAAAGTCTGAATAGCTTCTGTCCTTCTGTTTGCTTGCAAATAAACGGCAGTGAGAGTTATTCTGTGTTGTAAATTACTTGGGTCAAGCTCTATTCTTTTATTGACTATATTTATTATTTCTTGATATTGACTCAATGATAGCAATATAGTCAAATACCTATCATCAAAAACCAATTTTGATTCTGGTATTTCACCTAAAATTTGCGATCCTGTGACCGTATCTCCAGAAGCAAGCAATGTCAGACCGTATATAAATTTAGCTTCTTCAAATGAAGTATCAAGTTCATAAGCAATCTTGGCCGACCCTAGAGCTTCGTTTGTTTTCCCATTAAGAAGATAGTTGCTTGTTAACTCAAAAAACATTTGTTGTTTATTTGGAGAAAGTTTTTGAGCTTCTTTCACTTGTTCTATAGCTTTTTCATACAAACCAAATCTTGAAAGAAAAATCCCATAAAAAAGTCTGTAACGAGCGTCATCTGGAACTTTATCTAAATTCTTATTAAAAGATTTGTCTACCGCGTCAAACAATTCTTGCTTAAATTCAGTTGAAATATTTTGATTGGTCGCCATAGCAATGGCTGTTTGAGATATGTGTTCTAAACTTTCAGAAAAACCCATACCACTAGAAAGGGGCTTGGTATAAATTTTAATGTCTGCCACTTTTCCTTGATTGTTTGTTTTCAAAACTTCTAGCAAATCTTTATTTTGTTGCCAAGGCAAATAAATAACAAAATATAAAACTCCTATAATTAAAACTAATATTAAGGCCTCTATTATAGGTCTTCCTTTTTCGTTATCAAACATTTTTGTCATCTTGGCTGAAATATTATCCCACAAGGAAAGATTCATTTCTGAAGCATGCGAATGGACATAAGCCAAAATAGTAAAGAAGAGTATATAACTACTTATCTGATCAAAAACGAAAAGATTATTAAAAAGGTAAGCAGAGACAAGCCCAAGCATTATAGCTTTTTCATTTTTAGACAAGTTTTCATTTTTAGATTTAAAGATATAAAAAAGCAAAGCCAAAAGAATAGAAGTGTAAGAAAGAAAGCCCAAAAGTCCCCCTGCTACCAACCAATCAAGTGGGGTGCTATGAGCTCTATCAAACCACGGCTCCTGATTATACATACGCGAATCATAATATTTATTGAAAACAAAATTAAAACCTTCTTGTCCCCAACCCAAAATTGGTTTTTCTACAAATCCTTTTATAGCCATTGGCCAAACAAAATATCTGCCTTGAGTTTTAACTTCAGAAAAAGAAAGAGAAGAGAAACGTCTTAAGACAGGACTCTCTTTAACAAAAGTGGTGTTTTTAAAAGCCAAAAATAATCCCACAAAAGCAATGAGTCCAATAAAGCCACCAAGAGCTACTTTTCTTATGCTGTCATTTTTTTCTGATTTAAATAAAAGATATACAAAAGTGATAAAAGCACCCCCAAGAATACCCAAGATGGCTCCCCTAGTAGCGGTGAAATAAAGCACGACCAAATCCATCAAAGCAATTATTGCCAATAAGATTTTTTGCCATTTTTGTTTAAACCTGACAAAAAGAAGAGCTGCAAAAAATATATGAAAAACCATATAAATACCAAGATAGCCCGCATTACCTAAAGTGCCATCTACTCGAACTCCCCCCTGATTTATGGTAATCTTACCAGCCAACTGCAAGAAAGAATAAATAGCCATAATGGCAGAAGCGACTAAACTAGTCGCAAGGAGTTTATTCCACAACTCTTGAGTTTTTAAAACTGAACCCATCACTACAAAATAAGCGCCAAGATGGAGGAGAGTGATATAACCTTCCATTCTTTCATAATTACTCCAAAAAGCTTTGAAAGGGTTTTGAGCAAAAATATCAGCAAGTCCCATCACTATTAAAAATGTTAGTATTGCTCCCAATATCCAAGAAAATTTAGGCCGATAAGATTCGTCTCTTATAGCCAAAACAAGCCAAGTAGCAAAAACAATCTCAACTAAAAATCGGAAAACAAAAGCTTTGCCGGTAATAAATGGAAAAAAGAGTGATGAACTAACAATAAGTGGCACAAACGGCATCGCAAAAAGCCCAGCTAATATAATGTATTTGAGTTGACTGTTGGTCATAGAGAGAAGTATATCAAATATAATAATTAAATGAATAGGTAGAAAAAATCTGTTATTTCTGGTATTGTTTTGGAATTAAAGACTTATGGTAGAAAAACTAAAAAATAAAATTATCTTCCTCCTCCACTGGAGTGAGAGGTACACCAAGACCGATATGGTCTATTTATTTAAAGGTGGCTTTTGGCTTACTTTGGGACAAATCTTTTCATCTATAGCAGCTTTTGCAGTATCAGTAGCATTTGCAAACTTTTTTCCAAAAGAAATCTTTGGAGTATATAAATATATTTTATCTATCTTTGGTATATTAGCTATTTTTAGTTTACCTGGACTATCATCAGCTCTTACAAAAGCTTTTTCTAAAGGTTTCTCTGGATCATATTTGGAAGTCTTCTATTACCGTATTCGTTGGGCTTTATTGGGAAGTTTAGTAGCAATCATTACTTCTGGATATTACTTCTTACAAGGAAACACTGTGCTCGGTTTTTCATTCATTATAGTAGCTGCAGCTCTACCTTTTTTTGATTCTCTATCAATATATAATTCATACTTACACAGTAAAAAAAGATTTAAAGAATTTTCCTATATCAACGCAATAAATCAAATTATTCCAGCTATTGGTCTTATTATTACAATAATATTTTTCAAAAATGTTTGGTTAATATTGGGAGTATATTTTTCTTTTCATATCATCTTAAGATTTATTTTCTTTAAAAAATTTAACAAAGAAACAACTATCAAAGAAAAAACTCCAAAAGAAGTTTTTTCTTATGGAAAACATTTAAGTCTTATGGGTGTTTTAGGTACATTATCAGCCCATATAGACAAAGTATTAGTTTTCCAACTTTTAGGAGGAACGGAGTTAGCTTTATATACTATTGCTATTGCCCCAATAGATCAAATAAAAGGTTTTTTTAAAAATATTAGTTTTTTAGCATGGCCAAAATTTGCAGAACAATCTTTTGAAAATATCAGGGAAGTTTTGTTTGGAAAATTAAAAAAATTTTTTGTATTTTTAACTGTAGTAATAACTATATATATTCTACTAGCACCATTTTTCTTTAATTTATTTTTTCCTACTTATACTCAATCAATAATTTACTCTCAAGTTCTTGCTATATCAGTTATATTCGCAATATTAGGAACTATACCTTACGCTTTTCTTGAATCTCATGGATCCAAAAAATCTCTTTACACATACAACATAATTGGAAATATATTTAGTATTGCTACACTTTTAATATTAATACCTTTTTATGGCTTATGGGGAGCTATAATAGCTAGATTTACAACTAGAATTGTAAGTTATCTTCTATTAATTCTATTAATAAAAAAAGAATCTAGATAATCTTATTTTTAATTTCTTTAACTATATTCTGAACTCTTATTTCCCAAGAAAATTTTTGGACATATTCAAAAGCTTTTTCTATAGTTTTTAAGGAAAACTCTTTATCAGACAAAACTTTCTTTATTACTTCTACAAAAGATTCTGGATTATCAGCCTCTGCAAAAAAACAAACATCTTTATTTACAGCTTCTCTTATAGAAGGCAAATTTGATGCAACTATTGGTCTCTTTGAAGCCATATATTCAAAAAGTTTCAGAGGAGAAGTATAACTAGCTCCAATTTTTTCTTTGCCTGAATTAGGCACCACCAAAACATCCGCTGATTTAAGGTAAATTGGGACAATTTCTCTTTTTTGAAAAGGTCTTATTATTATATTTTTACTACTATATTTTTCTTTAAACTGATCAAACTCTGGTCTTACTCCACCAATAAATACAAAAGCTACTTCTGGTAAAAGTTTTGCTGCCTCTGCTAAAGTATCAGCCCCTTTCCAAGAATAGAGCTGACCACTATATAAAACTATTTCTTTCTCTAAAGGCAAACCAAGTTTTTCTCTTGCCTCATCTTTGCTTAAATCAATATCAAACTTTTTAATATCAACACCGCTAGGAGAAATAAAAATCTTTTCTGAAGAAACACCTCTATTAATCAACTCTTTCTTTAAATTGTTATTAAGAACAAAAAACAATCTTGGTTTTTTAATAACCCTTTTAAAAAGAAAGTCTGCTACTGGTATATTATGCACTTCAAAAATTATAAAATTTTTTTTGGAGAAAAAAAGTAAAGTTAAATAATCTCTAGTATATAAAATATCATTTTTATTAATTTTTATTTTAAATTTTGATGCTACCAAAAAAGACAAAATATCTATCCAATAAAAAACTCTACCAAACTTTAATGTTTTACCTAAAAAATCAAAACTTGGTATTTTTTTAATATTAAAATTATTTTCTATTTTATAAAAATCAAAAGGATTGTTGTCCTTTTCCATATTTTTACGATCTGGCACAAAAAGTTCTACTTTAAACCCAAGTTTAGAAAACTCGCTACACATCTTCATAATGGCATAACCCTGTGCCCTAGGGGTAGGTATACGCACATTTGTAATATATTTTATATGCATTATCTTTTGAATAATTTATTTTCTAGAATTTTTAATTTATTTTTGAAGTGTTCTCTATAATTTGACCATATAAAAAAAACTGATGAAAAAGCACTTATGAGCAAAAGAGGCTCTATCGGTATACGATAACGAGCATGAGCAATTGGTCCAGTAACAAGAGCAAAATACATTATAATTGCCCAAAACATTCTTATTAATCTTTTATTTTTAGAAAACCACATACCCAAAAAAGCAAAGACAGTTATAATTAACCAAAAGAAATTTTCAACTAAAGTCCAGCCGTGATTTTTAATAACTGTAATCAAAACAGGTAATGAAAATGGGTGCAATGCTTGGATAAGTGAAGGTTCCGGTTCTGGATTAAAATCTGGTTGCAAATCATTAATCAGTCTATCGTATTCATTAATTCCACTTGATGTAAAAAATGGGATAAAGGAAGTTGCGTGAAAAATAGCGTATCTAAATGGATGAGAAGTTATTACTTCAATAGCAGTCTCTTGCATTGCTTTTGAATATTTAAGATCTTGAGGTATTGGGTATTCAGGAATACCAGCTTTTTCCAACATATCCCTTCTAGCTTGAAAAATATCTATGTTGTTTAAAGCGGCATAAAATTGAGTGGCATTTTGACGAAATAAAACATAAGGACCAGTAGAAGCAAAAGCCCAAACGTCCATCTTTATTTTATTTCTTATATACCAAGGACTTAAAGTTGCGAAAAAAACTATTATCAAAAAAATAGTAGCAAAGATATGTTGACGAGTTGTCTCCTCCTTTTTTAAATAAAAAATAAAATAAGCTGGTATAAAAAATAAAAGTATATATTGAGAAGCTGGCCTTATGTAAATAGTCAAAGCAAGGAGTAACCCCGTGAGAGCCCATTTTAAATACATATTTTTAACTTCTGAAAATAAAAATAGATACAAAGCAGACATAGAAATAAAAACAAATAGAGTTTCATTAAAAAGAGCAGAAGCTGCAAGGAGAGTGCCTGGTAAAATGATATATAAGATAGAAGCAATCAGCGCTAATTTATGATTTGTTAATTTATCTACTATTTTAAATATAAATAAAGAAGTTAAGAAAACTAAAAAAATATGGGCTATTAATACTGGATAAAGACTCCCAAACAAATAGTAAAAAATAGCTACGAAAAATGGATACCCGGGTGTACGCCAAGTATCAGGTTCAAATGGTGCATTTTCACTTCTTGAAAATACTTTGTTTTCAACTAGGTTCTTAGCTAAAAATCCATTATCATAAGTAACGCCAGCAACTCCAATATTTAAAGCTGGGTATTCTTTAGCTTCTTTGGCTTCAGAATTTTTAGCAGTTAAAGATATAAAAAGGATGCTACTTCCTATCACAACAACCGATACAATAAAAATCAATATGTAAGTCCGATATTTATTACTTATATTTAGCATACACTTTTATTTATAATTCAGTTTGACGTAGTGATTATAATTCTCTAGAATAACTATCACAGTATGACCAATTTTACTTATGAAATCAAGGATTTAGAAGCTATGTCAAAAGCTAATAATTACCACAACTGGGTCTTTGACGAGCTCAAGAATTTTTTGGGTGAAAAGGTAGCTGAAATAGGAGCTGGTAATGGTAATTTTTCAGCATTTCTTCTACAAAGTCCCAATATTAAAAAGCTTATTTCTGTTGAACCTGACAAAGATATCTGCATTCTCTACCAACAAAACATTTCTGACTCTAGAGCCGAAATAGTAAACGGCTTTCTAGGTGATATAAAAGATAATTATTCAAATAGTTTTAATTCCATCACTTACGTAAACGTCTTAGAACACGTAGCAGATGATAAAAAAGAGCTTTCATATGTTTATGATTGCCTCAAAGATGAGGGGCGAATTTGTATTTTTGTACCAGCTCTACCTTTCCTTTATAGTGAACATGATAAATCAATTGGTCATTTTAGACGCTATACCAAAAAACGACTTAGAAAACTATTGGAAGAAAGTGGTTTTGTGGTAGAAAAAATAAAATATTTTGATATTGTCGGTATTTTCACTTGGTTTATGGTATACAAAATTTTGAAAATGAAACCCAAGCCCGGAAATGTCTCTTTTTACGACAAATTAATCATCCCTATTCTTCGCACTATAGAACAATTTATACCTCTTCCTGTAGGCAAAAGTCTTATCGCTATAGGCAAAAAGTTCAATAAATAACCATATATTGTTTTTTTGTCAAAATACTTTATACTACTAAAACAATGATCCACAAAAAAATAAAATCCCTAGATGAACTTGCTCATATATGCGAAAAGTTACGGGCAAAAAATAAAATTATAATCCATTGTCACGGGACATTTGACCTACTTCACCCAGGACATATAAATTTATTCGAGCAAGCTCGTTCTTTGGGAGACATTGTTATTGTAACCGTCACTCCCGATATACATGTCCGTAAAGGACCTGGTCGTCCAGTTTACAAGGAGGAAATCAGGGTAAAATCGATTGCAGCACTTATCTATGTTGATTTTGTATCTCTTGATCGCAACCCAGAAGCACACGAGATAATACGATTATTAAAACCTCATATATATGTAAAAAGTGAGGAATTTGCTGGTAAAGAAAAAGATCCGTCTCTTCCAATGGGACGCGAAAAAAAGACCTTAGACGAAGTAGGAGCACGTCTTCATTTTGCAAAAGAAATACTACCTTTTCATTCTAGTCACATTATTAAAAATTATTTTACTAATAATAATTAGAGGGCATATTTTATGAAGCCATCACTTTCGGTAGTCATACCAGTATTAAATGAAGCGGAAAATATAGGGAAAGCAGTAGAAGCTGTTTTACGTGCTATTAATGATAGCAACATAAATCAATACGAAATTATTATTTCAGATAATGGTTCTACCGATGGAACGCGCGATGTTATTGAAGAGATGGAGAGTCATAATCCACACATAAAGCATGTTTATCCCACAGAAAACTTGGGTAGCGGTCAAGCGGTACGTGATGGTCTAAAAGTTGCCACCAGTGAATATTCTGCTTATGTAGTCGGTGATAACGAAATGACCGAAGAAGCTCTTCACAACCTTTTTGGAGCACTTGGTAAAGCAGACATAATAAATACCTATATATCAAACCCAGAAGTACGTGCCCTCCCTCGACAAATACTTTCAGCTAACTTCGGCCGACTAATGCGATTGTTTTTTGGCGTCAAACTAAAATATTTTACTGGACCTGCCATCATACGCACAGATTTATTCCGTGCCGCTCGTCGAAGCACTTATGGATTTGCCTTCATGGCAGAGATTCTTGTTCAAATAATAAAAGCAGGTTATTCATACTATCAAGTACCAATGCCTCTTCAACCACGAACTTATGGCGAACCAGGAGTATATAGATTAAAAGATATGTGGCGCGTATTTAAAGCAGTCTTTTCTATGTTCTTTAACGTCCACTTTTCCGGTGCAGTTTCTAATCTACGGAATCTAAAGAAAAAATAAGTTACAATTTACTTATCACAATATTTTTGCATTACTTTGTAATTTGATATCAAAGCAAAAGCAAATCTGGGGTATTTTTTTAATATAATTGAGGCATTACTCTTTTTTATAACATTATCTAATCCAGCGTCTACTATACCTAACTCTTCTTTTTTTTCATTATGAAAATTTATTGCTTCAATTAAATCACTCAAAACCACACCACTAAATTTATTTATATTGATACCAAAACCAGTTTTACCTCTGTAAATTAATTCTTTGGGCAAATACCTTTCCATCGCTTTCTTCATTATTTTTTTATTAGTAAAATCTTTTGATAGTCTCAATTTTGGATGAATTTTAGATAAACTTTTAAACAACTGATTATCGAGGAAAGGTACTCTACTTTCTATACCATAAGCCATTGAAGACATATCACCTTTATACATCAAGCTAAAGGGTAAATACATAAACAAGTCAAAAAACAAATTCGGTTGGATTGTCTTTTTATAAGGATGATTATTATAAAATGTTTTCAAAAAATCTAGAGTCTCTTTTTGTTTTATCCCAATATCTATTTGCCTCGAACTATACAAATACAAACTCCCCAAACTTTCAAAAGAAGAGGTTATCTTTCTTAATCTTCCAACTATTGGAGCTAAAACTGATAATGATATTTTAGAGAGCCATGATAAATCTGGGAAAAAAATTTTGAAATGCATCTCTTTTAAATTAGCAAATTCTTTATGTCTCAAATACCCGCCAAAAAGTTCATCGCCCCCTTCTCCGGATAAAACAACTTTCATCTTATTTTTTATAACAGCATAAACTAAAGAAGTCGGGATAAAAGAAACGTCTGAAGTCGGCTGGTCTATAATATCCCAAACTTTTTTATATTGATTTTCAAACTCTTCTTTTTTTATAACTACCCTCTCAAAAGGTAATTCCAAATGTTTTGCTACTTTTTCAGCATAATCATTGTCTAAACTTCCTTCTATAGAAACATTAAAACAAGTTGGGTTTTTACCTATTTTCTTAGAGACAGCAGCGATAAAAGAAGAGTCGTTACCACCCGAAAGAAGCACTCCAACAGGTACATCTGAAACAAAGTGTTTTTGTATTGCTTCTTCCATTCCTTTTTGTATCAATTCAATAGTTTTATTTTCGTCTTCTATAATATTTTCTTCTTTTGGTAAATCTACAAATTTTTGAGTAAATGAGTTTTTAGTAATATCAAAAGTAATCACCTCTCCTGGCAAAACTTTTTTTATCTCTTTAAAAGAAGTCAACTCTGCTGGGAAATATCCTAAATTATAAAAAAGAAAATAGTTTGAAGTGTTGGGAGAAAGTTTTGGCAAATAAGGTACCATCGCCTTTATTTCCGAAGAAAAGACTATTTTATCCCCTACTTTTGAATAAAAAAGAGGTTTTATACCAAATTTATCCCTGGAAAGAGTCAATATTTTTTTGTCTGCATTATATATTGCTAAAGCCCACATACCTCTAAGTTTTGAAAAAAATAAATCCTCATACTTTTCAAAACCTTTAAGTATTACTTCTGTATCACTTTCGCTATTAAAACTTATACCTTCTGATTCTAAATCTTTTTTTAATTCTTTATAATTATAAATCTCACCATTAAAGGTAATACTCAAATTTTTAGTATCATTAAACATAGGCTGATGTCCACCACTTGAGAGGTCAATTATAGAAAGTCTAGTCTGACAAAGCAATATTTCATTATTTTTCCACTCTCCTTTATCATCTGGACCACGATGTAAAAGCCCAGCAAAAGCTTCTTTTGAATTCACATTTTTTATTGTTGTCCCAAATATCCCACACATTTTATTTTTTTTGACCGATAAAAAGAAGGTAGGGGCTAGTGTTGTTATTTTTCATCATATTATCTCTAAATACTAATCTCAACACAAAATCAAAAGGCCTCTGGATTAAAAGTAACAATCGATACAAATAATATTTCCATTTTTTGTTTGTGTTAAAAAGTCCGAAACTAAAAACTCCTACATAATCACCATACAACTTCTCTACTTTATTCTCAGAAAATAGATCAATAAATTTTTCTTTGTTCATTATAGAAGTATTGTGAAGCAAAAAAGAATCTATGTTTAATATTTTAGACAAAGTTTTGTTTATACCCGAAAGATTTGGAATAGATATAATTATATATCCCCCACTTTTTATTAAGTTCAAATGGTTATTAACAACATCTTTAACATTATCAAAATGCTCAATGAATCCTCTAGAAAAGACAATATCATATTTTTCTTTATTATTTGCCTGAAATTCATTATCAAAAAAATCAGCTTTTATTATATTTTCAGGATTTAATTTTTCTTTTAAGAAATTTTTTCTAGTAGTTTCAACTCCTTTTTCTGAATATTCCACCCCATAAGACTCAAACCCAAATTGTCTATTAAAATTGATCAAATATTTACCAGGAGCACAACCAATTTCAATTATTTTTAAATTACTATTTTCAGGTAAATACTTAGGTAGTAGTACTTCCCACATCAAAAAATTACTATAATCTCTGGTATGTTTCTTAAGCCAATTTCTAAAAGACAAAAAATAGGAGTGTTTTTTATTGCGATTTCCCATATCTTTATAAATAGAATCCCAGTATTCTTTTTTAGCTAATTTTTTCATCCTAATATTGATTGTAATTTTTCTATATGTTTTTTATTAGAAAACATATTTTGAGCTCTTTTCCTCGCATTTTGACCAAAAATAGTAAATTTATTCTTATTTTCTAACATATATACAATAGCGTCTGCCAATTTATCACTACTACCTATAGAAACTAGTTTACCAGATAAACCATCTCCTATTATACTCTTAGCCCCACTAACTTTAGTAGAAACACAGGCAAGTCCATGAGCCATAGCTTCAAGTAACACATTGGGACAACCTTCCCAAAGAGAACTCAAGACAAAAAGATCTGAATCAATATAATATTTAGACAATTCTTCAGAAGAAACAGGCTCTATAATAGAGACTTTATCTACTAAATTTAACTCAGAGATCTTTTGGATAATATTTTCTTTCTCTACTCCACTACCTACAATAGTAGCTTTAAAAGAGTTTGGATATTTTTTATTCACCATAAATAAGGCTTCTACTAAAAGCTTATGGCCTTTTTGAGGAGTTAAGCTACCCACACTTAATATTTTTATAGGTATTTCTATATTTCCAGCATATATTTTATGAACTTCTGGAACATTTACTCCATTTACCAAAACTTCTATTTTCTTTTTATAAAAAGGTTGATATTTGTATAGTGATTCTTTCACCTCTTCTGAAACACAAACAATTTTTTCTACAAAAATATTTAAAACAATATCCAAAAATTTAAACTTTAAGGGTTTTTGATTTGCTACATTTGCTTCTCTTATAAAAACCTTTATTTTAAAATTAAAAATTTTTAAAAACCTAGAGAAAATATTTGCCTCATTTAAAGTTGAATAAACAACATAAATATTTTTATTTTTTATAAAATTAGACAATCTCTTTAAAGCCCCAAAGTCATAAATTTTATTTGCTCTACAAAAAAATATATTTTCCTTTTTTATTTTCAAATTAGAAATTAGTTTTTGGTCTTTATCTTCTCCAAACAATATAGCAAAAAAAACTTCATTTCCTTTTTCCATTAAGATATTTGCATCTTTTATAAAAACCTTTTCTGCTCCACCTATTCCAAGGTCATTTATCAAAAATAATATTTTTTTATTCATAGTATATGGGAATATAGAGGAATATTTTCCATTTTATGATACTATACCATAATATTATGGAAAAATTATCAATAATAATACCAGCTTATAATGAAGAAAAAACTCTAGCTGAAATAGTAAAAAAAGTTAAAGAGGTAGATTTATCACCATTAAAGAAAGAGATCATTATTGTTGATAATAATTCTACAGATAATACTCTAAAAATCGCCAAATCTATACCGGAAGTAAGGGTTTTTGTTGAAAAAGAAAAAGGCAAAGGAGCAGCAGTTAAAAGGGGCCTTAACGTAGCCACTGGAGATTTTATGTTAATTCAAGATGCTGATTTAGAATACAATCCCAGAGACATTCCAAAATTATTAAAAAAAGTCACTTCAGAAAAGACAGCAGTCTATGGATCACGCAATCTAGGGCCGGAAAGAAAAGGAGGTTTACTAGCAAGACTAGGAGTATGGTTTTTAACTAAAGAATTTAATTTATTATTTAATACAGATATTACGGACTTGTGGACATGTTATAAACTATTTCCTAAAGAAGCCATTATCCATTTTCCAAATGGTGGTTTTGAATCAGAAATATCCTTTTCATCTTTACTTATAAAAAACGGTTTTGATATATCCGAAGTACCAATTTCTTACAACAGTCCTCGCACAAAAAAAGAAGGTAAAAAAATAAGATACCGCCATGGTATTCAAAGTATTTTTCTATTACTTAAAGAGAAATTTAAAAAGGTAAATTGACAAAATCTAATATATAAGCGTCCATCAAGTAGCTTAAGACTGCATATATAATAAGGATTGGAGTAACAACCAAAAAAGGCCTTTTTATTTTTTTAATAAACAAACTACTAATAATAATTACTACTGGCATAGTGATAAACAAAACCCTTGTCACTACCGGCCAAAGCAAAACAGAAAAAGAAGATAATATTATAAGAGCTATAAACAAAATATCTTTATCTATATTTCTATTTAAAAACATTTCTTTTAAACGTTTAAGTAGTATATAAAATCCTCCTAGAAACAAAAACCATCCTATATTAAAAATTGACCCAAATGATTTTATAAACTCTACAGGTCTATTTTGATAGGTGTAAGTATTTTGATTATGTAAAAACCAATCAAGATAAGTATACTGGTCAAATTTAATAAAAGTATAAATGTTCATTAAAAGAAAAGGAGTAAAAGCAAGTAAGCATGTAACCACAACCTTCCAAAATATCTTTGACCAGTCTTTCCAATTCCTGAAAAGAATTAATCCAAAAATAATAACATAAGCAACAAAAGCATATTCTTTATACAACCCTCCTATTCCCACAACAGCAGATGAAATATAAAGCCATTTGTTACCTTCATCACCTTCACTTTCTAAATAACGATAAGAAAAATAAAGAGAGGCTATATAAAAAGCCCAACCCCCTATATCCATCATATAAGCCATACCAAAAGCTACCGAAGCATAGTTTGTAGCTAAAAATAGCGTTCCTAAAAAAGCCACCTGATTATTTTTCACTATTCTCTTAAGAAGAGCATGGAAAAATAACCCCATAGTGACATACATTATGCTATTTAAAATAAGCCAAGAAATAGCAATATCATTAGTAAAAAAATTAAAAAGCATTATTAATTTCAATCCTAAATAAGTACTCAAAATCATCATTGGAATAAAATCTATAAACTGCACGCCAGTTTTTAATACCTCTATGCTATTAACATAAAGCAAACTATCCCCTTCTATTTTATGATTAAGGACGTAAGCGGAGAAAAATGCTAAAAATACAAGCACAAAAAACAAAACAACCCTATGTCTATCTCTTCCAAAAGAAGATATTGATTTATGTAAATATTCTATCATTTCTTTTTACCTAAAATATAAAGATGAGCTGAAACTGCTTCTGCTCCAGGCATTTTCATAAATAAATAATCTAAGTACTTTAATGGTCCTAAAACTAACATAAAAATATGAGCCACAAATGGAGCTGCTTTTTTTGAACCAAAAGCAAAAATGATACCCAACCAATAAGCCAAGAACATAAGAAAAGCACTCCACGGTCCAGAACGAATACCAGATTCTATAATATCAAGTTCTGGAAACATATGTTTGAGTCCTGAAATTGTCCAACGATTAAAATCATCAGGTGATGCATGGTAAGGATGCACAAAAGGGGCGCTAACATAGATATAGCCACCAGGTTTTACTACCCGCACCATTTCACGAGCAACTTTATCTGCATCGGGCACATGTTCAAAAACAGATTCAGACACTGCGGCATCAATTGAATTATCACGGAAAGGTAATATTTCTGCGTCAGCTACAATATCTACTTCAGAAAATGGGAAAATATCTACATTTATAAATTCTCTACCAAGTCTCTCTGGTCCAGAACCAATATCAATAGTGATACCATCTTTTTTTATCCGACCTAAGACCATTCGTGGACCATTTACAAGCATCATCACCGGACAAACAATATGCCATACAAGATAATAAAGTTTTGGAAATTGTTTAAGAAATGACTTCAACCAATTAATACCGGATTCATGTTCAGTAGTGTTTTTTTTGAGAACTTTTTTTTCAATCAAAAGTGGTCTGTTTGAACTGTCTATATCAAATAGACCGTGCATTTTACATAAATAATTTTTATCTGTTTTTTGAAGGTCAGCTTTACAAAAGGGACAACAAATAAGAGAAGAGTGATCACCCGTAATATAAACCTTTGTTTTCCTCAATTTTAAAAGCTTATCTTTCATTTGTTATATCTGGAGCGTTGCTACAATCATATATATTGGCGGAAATTTTTCCAGATGTTTCTTCATAGATAGACTGACAAGAATTTAAATATTTAGCATAAACACTTTCTGGATCAATCTTAGGAATATTAACAACTAAATAATGCTCTTTATATTTATTAAGACCCTCAATTTTTTCATTAATATCAAACTTAGGGTCAATATAAAGTCGTTTTCTATACTTACCTAGATTCACAATTTCTCCACCACCGTTATCATTATAAACAATCACTTTTTTAATATCTGGATTTTGTTCAATAAACTCCACGGCATTACTAATGAGAGAAGAAGTATTGCCATTTATCTTGCCAAATAGATATTCTTCAGCAAAAACTACATTATATAGAAGTCCAAAAATAAAAACCCCAATCAAAATATTTTTCCTTAATTCTATTTTTTTCAAAGCAATAATAACAAACATTAAACAAACAATCCAAACCAAAGCTATAAATCCTAAAGAAATATAAAACGGTGTAGGGCCAGATCCTCCCATAAAAGGAAAAAGTGTACTCCATCCTAGATAAAATACTCTTCTTATCCATTCTGTTTTTGGATAAAGAGGCAGAGCAAGATGATTTAAAAACTGAAATATAAAAATCAAAACAGCAATAATAATGAACGGCATCCATTCTCCACTTTTTATTTTCTCTTCTTTATCTATTATTTTACTAAATATAGCGCCAGATATAATAGCAAGTGGGATAACCAAAAACTGCAGGTATCTATCCAAAGCTCCGATAGAGAAATCAAAAAGTAATAGATAAAAAACAAGTCCTACAAAAATAAGTAGAGAAAACAATCTGGTTTTTTTAAAAATTTCTTTATCAATAAATACTAACGGTGCCAAAAGAAGTGGAGAAGAATATAGTAATGCTTTTATAAACTGAATAGTCGTTTGAAACCATCCTCTACCACTAAAGCTAACAAAATGTTCCCAATATTTGAGAGAAGATTCTAATCTGAAAGAAGGAAAAATAAATCTTGAAACAAACAATATCAATATCAATAAGACAGCAATTCCTGTTATCCATCCTAAAAATCTAAATACTCGTTTTTTATCTGATAATATTTTTTTTTCTATAACAAAATCTAAAACAAAAGCACCTATAAAAACAACAAAACTAACTTTTATTAAAAATCCTAAAATTCCAGCTAAAACAAAAACAATCAACCATTTGGTAGTTTGAAAATTAGAAATTTTAAATTGGAAATTTGTTTTTCTTAATTTCATATATGAAATTGCCATAATTAAGAAAAACATTGGCATAATAGCCCCATCAGTATCTACCATTAAGGAAGCTAGAACAGAATAAAAAGAAATACTGAAAAACAATGTAATCCATAAAGCAACTTTGCGACCAAAAAGAATCATTGCTAAATAGAAAAGTAAAAACAAATTCACAAAAGAGAACACAAGTGGTACTAATCTCAAATTATCATTACCTAAAATATTATTAGCACTTCTATAAATAAACTCACCGACAGGTGGATGAGGTATTCGTCCCACTTCTGAACTTATATTAGTATTTACTATATAAGCCCATTTATACTCATCTTGATGATATGAATTATGAACCGCCGGTAAACGTAAAGCCACAAAGATAATAGCTATAAATATGAACCAAACAAAATCTTTTTTACGAAAAAATTCTAAATTCATAAGAAGATACTACCACAAAAATTTATTTAATGAATAATTGACATAATTAAAGTATCATTGTAACATGGCTTCATGAATGAAAAAAACAAGGTGCTCAAAAAAAAGATATTTGGTTGGTCAAATACCAATTCTTCATACTCAATAACTGTTCTACCTAAGACGACAAAAACAGTCTCTTCTATCATTAAAGCGTTAAAAAACAACAATAACACAATCCTAGGACGTGGGGCGGGACAAAGTTATGGTGATCAATCTTTAAATAATGACCAGATAATAATAGAAACAAACAGGTTAAATAAAATAATAGAATGGAATAAAAAAACTGGTGTTTTAAAAGTACAATCCGGTGTTACCCTTGATCAAATACTTAACCATTGTTTAAAAGATAATTGGACATTAGCCACTATACCCGGTACTCGTTATGTCACAGTAGGTGGAGCTCTTTCAAATAATGTTCATGGTAAAAATAGCTACAGAAAAGGAAATTTTGGAGAATGGGTCAAAGAATTCAAAATTATTATCGCTTCTGGAGAAAGTCTTCACTGTTCAAAAGAAATAAATAATGACTTATTTTTTGCTGTCATTGGTGGAGCAGGACTGTTTGGTATTGTAACGGAGATAACTTTACAGCTTATTCCTATTCCCTCTCCATATTTATCTGTCAAAAAAAGCACCGCCTCATCACTTAACGAATTAATGAATGATTTAGATAAAGAGACAGAAAAAAACGATTTTGCTATTGCTCAAGTAGACTGCTTTCCTAAAACATCAGAATTAGGTAGAGGCACAATCCATGCGGGTAATTTTACTCAAAACAATTCAAAAACAAAGGACATAGAGTCAATGAGGAAAATATCCCAAAATATTTTCGGTATATTTCCTAAAAAATTAATACCTCTAATTGGGAAATATTTTTTAAATGATTACACAATGAAATTGGTCTCTGGATTTAAATATCATCTTGATAAAAAAACAAGCTCTGAAAAATATCATCTCCAAGATATATATCAATTCACCTTTCTACTTGATAATGTTCCAAACTGGAAACAAGTATTCCGTCATGGTTTCTTTGAATACGAACCACTTATTCCAAAAGAAAAAGCGCGAGAAATTATTCCCTTACTTATTGCCCTTACTCACCAATACCAAATGCCTGCTTACCTTTCTGCTATAAAGGTGCACAGAAAAGACAACTTTCTTTTATCTTATTCTATGGATGGTTACTCTTTTGCCATGGATATCCCACGATGCCCGAAAGAAAAAGAAAAGCAAGATGAATTATTCCAAAAAATGAATAAAATTGTAATTGATGCTGGGGGTATCGTATATTTGGCTAAAGATGCAAACTTAACAGCAAATGAATTTCGGAAAATGTATAAAAATGTAGATCAATTTTTAGCATTAAAGAAAAAGTATGATCCAGAAGAGATCTTCCAATCAGATATGTATAGAAGGATTTTTAAAAATAATAAAGAGGAAATGACAAATAAAATAAAAGATAGAGAAAACAATGAAAATAAATTATTAAATCTTGATCAAGCTCTAGATTTAGATCAGGAGTATGCAAATAAGTTATACAAAAAAAATGTAAACGCAGGTCTTTTAGGTATTTATGAAATCTTGGGATTAGATGATTTAGATGCTATATCAGCCGAAGGTATGGAGATTAAGCTAAAAGACGGTAGAAAGATATTAGATTTTACATCAGCTTTAGGTATTGTAGCGTTAGGACATAACCACCCAAGAATACTTAAAGCTGAAGAGAGATGCCGTATAGATAAAATTTTAAATGCAATCAAGTTAGGTCCAAGCAAACTACAATCTGCACTAGCACATAATTTATCAATGCTACTCCCAGATCCTCTTTCTGTATCATTCTTTACTGTCTCCGGAGCAGAAGCGGTAGAGGCAGCTATGAAGCTTTGTGAAAAAGCACAAGGAACTGTTAGAAATAAATTTATTACCACCAAAAACGCCTACCACGGCAAAACTCATACCACTCTGTCTGTGTCGCGTTCTGGCAATTTTAGAGATGGATTCATTCACAGTATTCCAGATGAAAATATGATTGAAATACCCTATAACAATATAGATGCTCTAAAAAAAGTATTGAAAGAAAATGGTGACAAGATTGTAGCTATCATAATTGAACCAATTCAAGGGCAAGGTATAGAAATACCAAAAGAAGGCTACTTAAAATATGTAGTTGATATATGTCATAAAAATAATGTCCTCGTTATATTTGATGAAGTAAAAGTTGGAATGTCTAGAAGTGGCACCTTTTGTGCATTTCAAAGTGAAGATGTAGTACCAGATGTAGTGACTATATCAAAAGCACTTGGTGGTGGGTCTAGAGCAATAGGAGCAATGGTTACAAGTGAAAAATTATTTAAAAAAGCATATGGCAAAAGAGAAACTTGTGGACTCCATACTACAACCTTTGGAGGACTCGGAGTATCATGCGCTGTTGCTATTGAAGCTTTAAATATATTTGGTGACCTTGATTTCCAGAAAAGTGTTAGGGAAAAAGGAGAATACCTTAAAGAAAAATTAGACAACCTTAAAGCGAAATACCCTAACCAGATCAAAAACATAAAAGGCAGGGGCTTGCTTCAGGGTATCCAGTTTAATTTTAGAAATATATTTAATGGTAAGTTTGAGATCCCTGCTCTACCACTGATAGACACTTTTGATAAAGTTATGATGGCTAGCTTAGTGCGGACTTTATATAAAAAATATAACATATTGGCACATTTCACTGATTCAAATATAGACATACTACACATAATGCCTCCTCTGATCGTAGAGAAAGAGCATTTGGATAAGTTCGTAGAAGCACTTGATGAAATTTTAGACAAAGGTTTCGTCCCTATGGCTTGGAGCTTCACCACCTCAGTCATCAAAGACAAACTACCCTAGCCCTTGCATTTTAAACCCTTTTGTGATATAGTTAAAAGTAGAAAGAAAGGAGGTGCTAAGTGACCTTAGCTGAACGTATCGCCCGTATTTACGCAGGCAAGTGGTCCACGGCAAGCGAGAAATTCCCTTTGCCATACCACACACTAGAAGGCCATAATGTCTCCGTGATGTTAGATGTCATAATGAAAGTTACTCACGGAGCAACACGAAATCGATTGGCAAATGGGTCGGTAGCAACAATGAAGTGTGTTGCCAATCTTCAGGAGAGCTATCCAAATGCAAAGTTGTTCTTCAGCACTTACTCAAGAAACCCAGAAGGAGCAAACGAAAAAAACTGGGTTGAGAAGATGTTGCCCAGCGCAACTCATGTGGGATCAATCCCTACTACAAGCGCCGAAGCAAAAGCTCTCAGAGCCTTCTATGACGAAATTGACTGGTATCCTTGGACCATGCTTATTGTCACCGACGAGTTCAACTCCCGGAGAACCCGGGACATTTATCGGTTGTATTTCCCAGAGACAAATATTTTCATCTTGGCGATTCCCATCGCCAAGACTCATGATCCGGAATCACCTATCCTGAACTTCCGGAACATGAACAGAGCAATTTTGTGGGAAACTCTGATCCCCTTGATCCCCTTCTGGGTTCTAACCCATAGCGGAGACCTGGGAAAGCGAATTCTGGAGTGGCTGTCTTACAGAGTAGCCCAAGCTTCTGCATCCTGATCAGTTCACTGGTTTCCACCCAGCCCGGACGCGCCAGACGCGGACGGGCTGATTTGTTTTAACATATCTCACCTCTCCTGCACTTAAGATAGAGGGCGGGGGTGAGGTTATACTTTTTCACTTATCATTAACATCTGGCCAGCCAATGGTTTTATTGGGGAGTGGATGTAGAGACGGACAAGAAGAGGCAGGATAAAATTAGGGATCAAAGAGGAGCTGTCTTTCATTTCTTGAGGTAGGAAACGCGGTTTTTTCAAAATTATTTTAAAGCCATGCGATATAAGAAAGCTCTCCAGCGAAACATCATTAAAAATCTTTTTATGAGTATGGTCGTCAAAATATCTTGCTGGCTGGAGAGAAAAATTCGGCTGCATCAAAATCAATTTGCCACCCATCTTTAACACCCGTTTTACTTCGCCCATCACTTTTCCTAATTCCTGATCGTCAAAATGCTCAAATAAGTTGCTAGTGTGAACAATATCGATGGAATTATCTGGGATTTGGGAGAGGTCAGAAGCCGGGCTATTGATTTTAGTAACACTCGGATTGGCAAAGTTTGAAAGTTCGGGAGAGGGATCAACCGCATATTTTTTTGCCGCTTTGACTTGATTTATAAAATCGCAATACCCCGCTCCCAAATCAACAACCGCCCCATCTTCTGGTATATATTCACTCTCAAATTTTATGATTTCCTTCCAAACCAAAATTCTCCTCCTATCAGGATCATATTGTCCAGATTTGTAATATTGATCTTGTGTTTCATTATTCATATTTTCTTAAAAACATACTTAAATATGACAGGTATCATTTTAAAACCTAATTTAGTAGCCCGCCAGATACTGCCTGTATACATCGATTTCCCTACTCTTTCTTTATATATCACAGGTATTTCTATGACTTTTAGATTTTGGCGCAAAATCCAAATCATTAGCTCCGGATTAAAAGTGCCATCACCTTTAGAAAGAGAGAAAAGTTCTACTATTTTATTTAATGTTTTGCGATTAATAAGTTTATAGGTGCAACCAACATCAGTCAAAACTGGTCCATTAAATAAAACTTCCACACATTTAGCCCACAACCAATTTCCAAAACGCACTGGATACGGCATAAAAGCTCCTTCCCACATAACCTCTCTTGATGTACGAGTACCAAAAACCACGTCAAAATCTTGACTATAAGAAAGAAGTTTTTCTATATCTACTGGTCTAAAAGTGCCATCTGCTTCGGTCACCACAATCAAATCTCCTTCAGCTTCTTTCAATCCCCTCATAATAGCGTGGCCATAACCTTGATTTTCTTTTTCTTCAATATGTCGAGCCTTGGTTTTTTTTATTTCCTCTGCTGTATTACCAAGAGCATTATTATCCACTGCCACCACTTCATCGACAAAACCGGTTTCAAAAAAACCTTCTATCACACCCCTAATACTCTGGGCTTCATTATAAGTAGGAATAACTACACTTACTTTTTTATTTCTATACATAACTTCTCTATTAAAGCATCCAAACTGTGATTTTCCAAGACATATTTTTGGAGTTTTTCTGAAGTATTTTTTCTCTCTTCTTCATTAATATTCATCAAAAATTCAATTCTTTCTGTTATATCTTCTGGAGTTTCTCTTTCTATTATCATTTTTTCATCAATCTCTCCCAATAATGACCTGTTAGCAACCACGAGCAAACAACCACAGGCAGCAGCCTCTAAAATAGTTTTATCAAAACTACCACTAGGAGTTAGGTTTACAAAAATATTATGCTCATTATAAATTTTAGGAGTTTTATAATTTGGCACACCTTTATAAAGGTTAACCTTTTCACTCAATCCAAATTCTTTGATTTTAGTTTTTATAGAATCGTAATAATCTCCAGTGTTTGGTGTCGGGTCTCCATAAAAATCACAAACGAAATCAACACCTTTTTTATTTAAAATATCCAGTGCCTCAATTAATAGATCTGGTTTTTTTATAGAATCCATCCTCCCTAGAAATAATATTTTATTTTTTAGTATTTCGTGACTCATATTTCGTGACTCGGTATTGAAAACACCAGTATCTATCCCTACCGGCATTAAAGTTGTTTTTTTAAATTTTGCTGTAAAAGATGTTTTTGAAGTGCAAAAAACTTTATTAGAAAGCCAAATAGCGATACAAGTAAGTAAACCTCCTTCTGGGTGATTCCTCCAAAAATAAATCCTTTTACTCATAATCCTCCAAAAAAATCCTCCCAACAAAATATACCCTTGATTCATATGAACAAAAACTGATTGGTATTCCCTATTTAAACCAAGTATAAGATTAAAGAAATTTTTAACATATTTTATTCTGCTTCTTCCTGATTCTTTACCCAAAGAAAAAACCTTCACATTCTCTGGTAAATCATACTCACCTTTTTCTAAACAAATAACCGAAATTTTTTCAAATTTTTTTGAAAGCTCTATTACCCAATTATGAAAAAAACCAAGTGTAGGGTCTTCCTTGTCCATTTTTTGAGTTAGTATTAAAAGCTTCATAATATTATTTATTAAAAATAAAAAATTTATAAAGCAGGAAATTTTGGATCATCACAAAAAATCCAGCAATAATTTGAGCTAAAATATACCATATACCAAACACATCAACACAAACAAACATTATAACGGTATTGGTAATAATTCCTAAAACAGCTACTATAAAAAACTTTGAAAACTGGTAATGCACACCACTGGTTTTCATATCTTTAAAAACTACAAATTTCTGTAATGAAAAACTTACAATTAAAGAAATAACAAAAGATAGGATAGAAGAATACAAATACCAAATACCGACAATATCGGTAAATATGTAAAGCAACCCTATGTTGGTAGTTGCTGCTGTAATACCACATATAAAATAACGCACAAAAATTATTGACCGCCAAATAGTCAATTTAAAATTAATAATTCTGGAAATAAAATTTCTTTGTTTTAAATTTTCAGAAGTTTTTAAAATAGAGTCGGCATATTTTTTAAAATAATCATCTAATGTTGCCAAATGCTTTTGAGCTACCTCTTTAGCCACTTCTCCCATTTTTTCTCTCAAGCCCTGATCTTCATAAATTTTCAAAATACTTTGAGTAAAACATTTTTCATCTTTGGCATCACAAATAAAAGCGCTCCTTTGATCTTTTCCGCCAGAGGCGGATCCGCCTACGGCGGAAAAAACTTCTCCAGCCACACCAGTATCAGACAATATTAAAGGTAAACCACAAGAAGCCGCCTCTATAGTTGAAACACCATAACCCTCATAAAAAGAAGTAGAAACAAAAGCATCTGCCATTTGATAATAAGGGGTCAAATTATTTTGCCAACCAGCAAAATATATTTGTTCAAAAATACCCATATTTTGAGCCATTTTTTCAAGACGATTTCTTTCCGAACCATCTCCCACCAAACAAAGTCCCATATCTTTATTATTTAAATTTTTAAGCACTTTTAAAACCATCTCTATATTTTTTTCTTTTTCCAATCGACAAACCATAATCAGCATAAAAGGAAAAAGCTTTTTTATTTCCAAGGACTGTCCTTGGAAAATTTCCATTTTTATAGGCAAAACATCAATATTTTTAGAGTAAGATTCTATTGATTTTTTTATTCTTTCTGAAACCACTCTTACCCTATCAGAATATTTCAAAACAAATTCAGCCATCAAAAACCTAATTTTGTTTAGCATTGACGATTCTCTAAAATACTTGTGAGCAAAATCCGTATGCACTTGAATATGTAGTGGCAAATTATAAAAAAGTTTTATCAAAGCGCCCACGATACCCGTCTCAAACGGGTCTTGGCATGTTATAACAACATTATTTTTACCTATTTTCTTTAATATTTTTGCAATTATTTTTATAAAATCAAAAACGTAAAATGCTCTTATTTTTGATTTACTTGGATACAAAAATACGTTGCGCGAAAGAGTTTGATTTTCAAATTTTGAATCATTTGGAGTAAAAACAACCAGATGCAATTGGTCAAACATTTTTCCATATTCAATCATCCTCTGTCTGACAGCTGAGTTTTCTTCAAATATTTTTTGACCCATTCCTATAGATATGACTTTCATCCCGTTAGAAATTTAACTTTTAAAAATTTGTTATTTAATTTTAAGTATAGTGAGTATATCATGATATTTCTAACGGGATTCAATATTTTTATAGACTTCTATAAACTCTCCTGCTATTTCATCCCAAGTGTGAACAAAATTAAAATTTTTGACTTTTTCTTTAGCTTTTTTATAACCTTCTTCTGTTAATAATGTTAAAATAGCATCTTCTATCTCTTTTTCTTTTAGCGGATCAACAAAAGTACCAGCATCCTTAATCTTATCGTATATTCCTACCTCTTTGGTACAAATAAAGGGTCTATTTAATCTTATGGCATCTAGTATCATATTAGGACTTATGTCCCCCAAAGAGACCAAAATTACCGCGAAACAGCCTTTCATTTTTTCCATAAATTGCATATAGGACAAATTATCTTTAAACAAAGCCACTTCTGGACTTTTTAGTTTAATCTTATTAAAAACTGCCTCCAAAATATCAAAATTTTTCCACACCAAATTACGAGCTGAAGCCACAAATTCTTTAGATTCATAATTTTCGTTTGATTCTTTGGGTCCATAAAAATTTTCCACTATACTGGTTTTTTCTTTATTTAAAACATATGCTCTGACAAAAATATTTCTTTGCCACTCCGTAGAAAATATAATATGAGACACATTTTTTAATGTCCATTTGGTTACTAAAAATATTATTTTTTCTTTTAACGAAAAACTTTGCTTTTCTGTATTATAAAAATTTTTAAACAAAACTTTTTTATTATGCCTTTCACAATACTGTTCCCAAAGAAAATCTCCCCCGGTCCTAATAATATTTTTTTTAAAAAACAATCTAGAGGCAAAAGCCGTAGGAAATCCAACCCCATAAGTATCTAGTGCAATCACAACATCTGCTCTAATTAATTTAGGTATTATTTTTAAAAAAAAGAAAATATGTCTTATCCCTGTTGGGATTCTGTTCTCAATAGTAAATGTTTTTACTGAAACAGAATTACCCATTTTCTCAAATGCTTCCTTCAAATTTTTAGCGTATTGAGCTGGGCCGCCAATTTTAGGTGGATATATTCCTGTAGTGATTAAAATTTTCATTTTATTTGATTTAGCGAAATCATGTCGTGCGATACGTCCTTTGGAGCACGATTTATATCAAATACTTCATTCATCTCTCTTGCTATCAAATCCCAATCATATTTTTCTTTTACCATATTATATGCATTTTCTACAACAGAATTTTTCTGTAAATCACCCATCACTCTTTTTACGGCTTCAGCAATACTTTCTGGATTTTCGGGCTGACAAAAATATCCAGTTTGATTATCTGTGTCATCCTCAAAAAACGGGTCATGTAAAAAATCAACAATACCCCCAACCGGTGTAGCAATAACGGGCAATTTACAAGCCATAGCTTCAAGAAAAGATATACCTTGTCCTTCTGACCGCGAGGTTCTAATAAAAATATCTGATGCTTTTAAATATTTGTTCAACACCGGGTGTTCAACAAAACCTTTAAAAATAATTCTGTTTGAAACATTTAATTTTATAGCCAATTCTTTTAACTCTTTTTCCAAATAACCTTCTCCCAAAATAACAAACTTAATATTTTTTGGTAATTTTGGTAAAGCTTTAATAACATCCCCCACTCCGTTTTTTAAAACCAGCCGAGAAGTAGTGATCAATCCAATATCTTTTTCTTCTAATCCAATTTCTTTTCTAATCTTCTGCCTCTCCTCTTTTGAAAATTGAGAATTAAAAATTGAAAATTTTTCAATATCTACCCCATTTGGAATTATTTTTATATCCCCTTTATATCCAAATTTTTTTGCCCTTTCGGCCAAATAAGAACTGATTGCTACTACCAAACTTGACCTCTTCAGAGCAAGTTTCCAAGAGAGGTTTATCAAACCAAACCACCTATTTTGAAAATGCTCTTCCGAATCGCCTTCCTGTAAATTTAAAATTATTGGAACTTTTTTGCTACTTATAATATTGGAGATATAAGCTGCCCCACTGGCAAAAGTAACCATCACGCAAAAATAATATTTGTAATTATTTTTATTATTAAGAGAAATAGTTTTGATAGCACCCCAAAAAGGTAGTAGCAATTTATCTAAAGTTTTAAAACCAAAACCAACACGATAAACATTTACATTTCCAATTTTTTCATTTTTAGGCAATTTAAAGTCAAATCTGCTAGTTATGATGTCAAAATCTACTCCAGAAATTCTATCCGTAATTTCTTTGATAGCCACCTCTGCCCCACCTACAAAAGGCAAATAAGAGGTAGAGAATATGAGTATTTTATTGGAATTTTCCACCTCTTTATAGTATCAAAAATCCTTATTTTTAACCACATTGTTGAACTATTTTTTATAATGATTTGTTATTTGAAAGACTTCAATTATTTCTCCCTTAGCAACAAAACACAGAGCACGATACTTTTTATCAATACGAAAAGAAAAAATCCCTCTCCATTTGGGTTGTAATAATTCAAACTTGATAGATGGGTGCCTATGATCTTGAACAAATAAAGTTGATACCTTGACCCATTTGCGTATTAAATTACGTTTCTTAAGATATAAAAGAAGGTCAGCTCTCAATGGTTTGAGCAACATGATTATTTACCATAAGAAGATTTTCGTAAACCATTTTCTAAATCAGATAAAAAATTCTTTGTATACAAACCAGTTTTTTTAAAATCAATTATTACATCTTCTATTGAATCCTTTACAATAGCAGCAAAAAGTCTGCCAGCTATTTTTTTATAAGCTTGCGATTGTTTTTTTAGTTGACTATATTCTTTTTTAGGAATTGTTATTTGACTCATATTTTATATCATATCATAAAATTACTCTCCTTTCAATATCTTTCGGAGAACATCTTCTGGCACTTCGTTAGGAAGCTTAGAGGTTGGAGGTTGGAGGTTGGAGGATTTAGTTTTTTCTTTTGTTTTAGGTTCAATATCTCGTTTTTGAATATCTTCTTCTTTACTCTTCCTTACTACTGGCTGCTGACTACTTACTACTTGCTGGCTTTTAGCTTTTTGAATTGCCTCTTTTAAGGCGCTTATATTTTGAGGAGAAGGAGTTTTATTCCTATCTTTCTCTTTACGTCTTAATTCATCAAGCGAAATTGGTTTTACTTCTGATTTAATATTATTAAAATTTACAGTTTTTATTATTTCTTTTTTTGGTTCCTGTTTTTTCCATAATTCTTTTTTTTCTTTTACTGCCTCCCCTATTGCTTTAGCTAAATTATTTTCCTCTTTTTTTGTTTCTTCTTTTTTAAATTGAGACTCTTTTTTAATTTCTATTTGCTCAAATCTTGGCTTTTGTTTAGGTTGTTCAATTTTTGTTTTCACTTTTGGTTCTATATATTTGGGACTACTAGCTACTATTTTTTGTTCAGGCATATGCCATTCTTTCACTTCTTTTTCTACTTCTTCTTTAGAACGAGTATAATTTTTCCTAGACATTTTTAAAGCTTCATTTCTAAAAGAAATTTCAGGTTTTGGAAACGGTGGCAAAGTGGTGGCCGAAAACGGCTGACTAGCTACTCCGTCTATCATCAATTTCAAATAAATTTGAACAAATCCCAAATTAACAATATCTTCCATAGTAAACACTGGAGCAAATTCCTTTTCTAAAATTTCAGCATCAAATGAGCCAACTCGAAAAGAAATCATAGTGCCGACGTTCCCAAAAACTGCCGCCCTTACCTCTTCGGCCATTTGTTCTATATATTGATGAGTTATATTTAAACTTAATTTATATTTTCTAGCTTCAGACAAAATATCGGCAAAACTTTTGTTAGCAAAAGATTGAAACTCATCTACGTAAAGATAAAAGTTAGGAAGTTTTTTGAGCTCTTTTGGATCAGCGTCCGCTCGTGACATAGCCGCAAGATATATTTTAGTTACAATCATTGAACCCAAAAGATTGGCGTTATTCTCTCCCACCAAACCTTTTGATAAATTCACAATAAAAATCTTTTTTTTATCCATTATTTCTCTAATATCAAAGGTAGATTTAGATTGACCAACAATATTTCTTATGAGCGGATTAGAGACAAATTGTCCAACCTTGTTTTGAATGGCCGGCGTGGCTTCAGCTGCATATTTATCAGTATATTTGGCAAATTCATCAGTCCAAAAAGCTTTTGTTGTGGGGTCTTTAACATTGTCTACTACTTTATTACGATAAAGTTTATCGGTAAGCATTCTGTTTATACTAAGCATTGTTGCTCCCGGATATTCAAGTAGAGCTGCCAAAGTATTTTGTAAAATGTAAGCCATCCTAGAAGACCATTGGTCCTCCCATATTTTTTCAAACGCACTCATAAGCCCCGATACTACCAAGTGCCTTCTCTCTGGCCCAACATCTTCCATAACATTAAAAGAGATTGGATATTCTGTATCAAAAGGAGCAAAATAGATAACGTCTTTGAGGCGATGCTCTGGTATATAGTCGAGCAATAAATCAGCCGTCTTACCATGCGGATCAAGAAAGGCCATTCCTTCTCCATTTTGGATATCTTGAATGGCCATATTTTCTAACATAGTTGATTTACCCATACCAGTCTTACCGATAGAATAAATATGACGGAGCCGATCTTCGGCTTTAATACCAAACTTTACCCTTTTGTTTCTAGCATCTGTTTCTGCGAAATATGTAATAGAGTTATTATCCATCATCAAATATTATAACATTCTTGCAAATAAAAATCAGAAAACAACTTTGCCAAGAGCCCAAACCTTTATGACCTAACGCAGGCAAAGTTCGTTTTTGATTTTTATTTGCTACATTATTTTGGTAGCAACGCTTCCCGAGTATATGTATTAGCTGGGTCCCAAAGCATCCAGCTAGTCAACCCCGTATCATAAGTAGCTTGTATTTGGGCACGAACCATTTCTTTAGTGTAATGGACAGGATAATCAAAATCTTGAAGCCACGGCCGTAACTGTTTTGGACCTAACCTATTTAATAAAGATGAATCTGGTGTTGAACTTGCCATTTCTTCTTTCAAAAAATTGACTCTGGCTACCGCACTATCCATACTAAATTTTATAATTTCGTAAGGCACTTTGTTTGGGTCAGGCCAACCATTAAAGGTTGCTGGGTAATGCGACGGATAAACCATCGGAGCAACATAATCAAAATTTAGAAGTGCATATTCTAAAACTTGACCGATATTTAAATCATCCGTGTTAGTCGTAGTCATTCCAAACAAGTCAGCCGAAGTTACAATTCCCGTGCCAGCAAGTTTTTGGTCAACGTATTCAAAAAACTTTTTAAGCATTTCTTTTTTTGCAATCGCACCAGTGTGAGTAAAAGATATATCTTTCATATTGCCGTCCGAAGGAAAACGAATGTAATCAAAATTTATTTCATCAAACCCTATTGCATAAGATGATGTTGCAATAGCGACAATATAATCCCAAAAAGGTTTTGCTCCGACATCAATAAATGAAATACCTTTTCTGTCTTTCCATACACCTCCATCACTTGCTCGCTTAACAGCCAAATCTGGGTGCATTTTTACAAAAGCAGGGTCTTGAAAAACAGTAACCCGACCAATTACATAAATATTTTTTTCATGTAGACTTTCTACAAAATCTTGCATATCAGATACTTTGCATCCACCTCCATAAACCTCATCAATAGTGGGGTTGTCTGTCTCAAAAGAGACCGTGCCAGTATAATCTTTAATATCAATAATGATCGCATTAAGTTCGGTCTCTCCCACTAGCTTTACTAATTTTTCTCTAAAGGAAGGAGTGCCCGCAACACATTGTGTCATATAAATACTCTTCAAAGGTTCGGGAGTAGTTAAATGTTTTATTGTTTTCTTTTTAGTTATATTTTCAATTGCAATCACGCTTGATTTATCAAAAGAAATTTCAGAAGAAAAAGTAAAAGAATACATAAAAAAAAGTAGTATCGCTACACCAATTAAAATAACAACAATCTTACTTATCTTATTTGTCATATTTTTTAATTTTTATTCATTGTTTGAAACAATCATATCTGGAGGATTATTGTTAACTGATTTTTTATTTGGTTTTGATTTGGTGTCTATTTCCAATTTCTTAAAAATAATTGACCCGAGAGAAACTAATACAAGAAAGATACCTGAAATAAAGACGAGAGCATTTCTCCAAGTGCCCGGAATACCAAGGAAAGGTATGATAGTAATCCAAACACCAAAGGAAATATAAAAATTATTTTTCATCCCGTTAGAAATAGGAAATATTATTTCCGTAGTTAATATTAAATGATATGAGTCTCGTTAATAATTTCTAACGGGATTCATATAAATATATTAGCATAAGAATCTTATATTATGAAAAGTGAAATGGTAAAGCCCCGTTTCGCGCAAGCGCGAAACGGGGCTTGTGGGCGTTTACAGCCCAAAGAGCGCTTAGTTGATGGCCTGAGCGAAGGCGGCAGCGGTGGCAGCAGCAACTTTATTCACCGCACGGTGCCGCCGGGCATCCGCCTCGTGGTCCGGCTTGGACCCATTGCCGTTGCCAGCAGGTAAACGATCTCGCATGGCCGCCAGAGCTTCCACCCCGTGGGCGCCGTTGCCCAAGGTTTCGGTCACTGGGATGGCGGATGTTTCCTCAAAACCCCAGATAATCCGCCCCTTCTCTAGGAGCCAATCGGGAGCGTTCTTGCTCTCGATGGCTCGGAGAAAAGCGTCCATCCGAGACTCCTCGTGTTCACCGAGTCCCTGCCGTTGATCCACTGCTTCGATGGCATCGAGAGCGATTGAACACTTGGCACAGAGCCACCCCGGCATCTGACCGTCAAAATCGGCCACCTCGCCAGTCAGAGACGGAAGGATTCCATCCTGACCGAAAAGGTAGTCGTCAAGGAGTTCCACTGGCGCGGCCGCGAACAACTCGGTGGGTTTAGCATCGTTGTTGACGATATGCTGACCGCGCTCATAAGCAGCCTTCATGGCTGTGAACAAAAGTTGCCACTGGTCGGAGGTTAACTTGACCCCCGACTTGAACAACCGCGCCGTCGTCCCTTGGACGACCTTCCACGGGACGTTTTTTCCGCCCCGAGCGATACCACCCAACTGACCAAGCCAGGTCTTGAGGGCATTTGCCGGGTTGAATTCCGGCTTGAGCGTCCTCGCCGGCACTGTGGCCGGAACAGGTTTGGCTGGCGCCGGCTGGGCATATTTGATCGCCGGAATTTCCTTCCCGACCGGTTCAGAAACGACTTCAGCCAAAGAAGGTTTCTCAACCTCCGCCGTGGACTTCGCGGCTAGCTTTTTCATCGCTCGGGAGACATTTCTGCCAACCCAAACTCGGAACTCGGGATTATTCCCGATGAGAAAAATTGCTGCCGCCCCTATTGCTTCCGGAGAAGCAGAGGGGGAATCCAGAACCTCAAGGCTCTTGCGAGCGCCTTCAATCAAACTTTTCAAACTCATGATATAGGGCCTCCCAGCCCATTTTTTTTGTTTCCAAAGACCGACAAAAGCATCTGCCAAAATAACAGACGCAAAATTTATATCTATATATAGTATAGCAAATATTATATAAAAAGTCAAGACCCGACAGCGAATTGAACGCAAATCGGGTCCTAATGGCTCTGCTCGGCCATATTTTGGCTAGACGCTTTGAGAAAGTATCTAGCCACCATTCTAGCGAATCCCTTCCTTCTTTGCCGAGACTCTGTATGATATGGAGTCAAGACAAAATGGTTTTCTGGTCTTAGCTTCGAAGAGGCAAACTCTGGAGGGCAAAAGACGTGCTCCCAATGCTCAATTTTAGACCCACCTCTTTCCCAAAAATCAACCATCCCTTTCTTATACTGAAAAAGTTTTGTCTGGAAATCGGATTCATCTCCATACACTTCCCATCTGTCTCTGAGAATCTTACAAATTTCAGAATCCAAATTGAACAGATCCACAGTTACGAGGTCATCAAACAGACGATAATATCCATCTGCAAAATGATGGATGTCTAACTCGCTTCCGCGTGAGGATTTAAGCCTCAAACCATCTGGGTTCACACCTCTACGTTTTAGTTCTTCGTATACACCAAAGTAAAGAAGTGCTCCCAGACGAGTGCCAGTGACTGAAGGATTGATATTTTACATAATCACGGTCGCCAACAAAATAGCGACCAAAAACCAACGCCTCAAAACTGTCGCCATTTTTGAAGAACATTTTTTTCTCCTATTCACACTATACCAAATATGTGTTTTTAAGTCAATATTTCTCTCTCTTGTTGTAAGAGAGAGGTTAGAGATGAGTTATCTATTTTTCCAATTATTAAAAGCGACCAGTAGAGTGGAGCCAATAAAAATTGAAGAATAAGTTCCAGCGGTGATACCAATAAGGAGGGCTAATGAAAAGTTTTTAATAGAATCAGGACCTAAAATATAAAGCATAAAGATGGCAAATAAAGTGGTGAGCGATGTATTGATAGAACGGACAAAAGTTTGGTTTATGCTCTCTCCCACTATCGTTTCAAAATCTTTTTTATCTCTATCTTCTTCATTTTTATGCAAATTTTCTCTAATCCTATCAAAAACAACAATAGTATCGTGAACAGAAAACCCAAGTATCACAAGAAGGGCTGTCACAAAAAGAGTATCTACTTCAAAACCATAAAAATGCCCAAGAAAAGCAAAAACTCCGGTTGGTATTAAAACATCGTGAGTTAGAGCCAAGATAGTAACCAAACCATAAACCCAAGATGAGATCGGTTTAGAAACTTTTCTGAAAGCAAACGCCACAAACAAAACTATAGCCAAAAGAACCAACATTATTGATATCCAAGCTTTTTGGATGGCCTCTTTACCTAAAACCGGTCCAATGCTACTAAAAGTTTTTTCTACTGGAAAATATTTTCCTTCCAAGGACAGTCCTTGGAAAATAGAATCTTTTTCGGTTGGCGATATTTCTTTTAATCTCAAAATAAATCCTTCACTAGATGACCTGACCGAAACATCTTTAAAATTAAGATTATTCAAAACCTGTTTTACTTCTTCAGTGCTTGGCCTATCTTCAGAAAAAGAAACATTGAGCAAACTACCTCCAGAAAAATCTATCCCCGGACGCAATCCCCAAAATAAAATTGAGAAAACCGAACCAAGCACCAAAACAGCCGATATGGAATAAAATATTTTTTTGTATTTAACAATAAACATAAATTGATATTATAATTTTATGAATCTTCACTCTTAGTGACGGCAAATAAAATAGTTCTTGAAGCGGTAACTGCAGAAAACATTGATACCAAAACTCCAATCAAAAATACCAGAGCAAAACCTTTTATAACCGGAGTAGAAGCAAAATAATACAATATAACAGCAGTAATAATACTAGAAAGATTTGAATCTCTGATGGAACTCCACGCTCTGTGAAAACCTTCGTTTAAAGCATCATATTTACTTTTACCTTTTTTGAGCTCCTCTTTGGTTCTTTCAAAAATTAAAATATTAGCATCAACCGCCATTCCAATAGAAAGGATAAAACCAGCGATACCAGCGGCAGTTAAAGTCACGGGTATGAGCTTAAACAAAATAAGATTTATAATAGTGTATATAACCAAGGCAAGCATAGCTACAAAACCTTGAAAACGATACCAAGCCATCAAAAACAATGCCACAATAATAAAAGCATAAAGACCCGCTTTTAGACTAGAATTCACCGCCAAGTCTCCTAAAGTGGCGCCAATAGTTTCGGTACTTAAAAGAGAAATAGGCATAGGCAAAGCACCATAATTTAAATCACGCACCACTTGTTTAGCTTCATCGGCAGTAAAATCCCCCGTTATAACCGCTTCACCACCTGAAATCTCTTCTCTTATGTAAGGAGCTTCTATGAGCTGACCATCTAAAAAGATACCCAAAACTTTATTTGTATTTTCTCTTGTTATCTTGGCGAAAAGATCCGCTCCTTCATTATTAAACTTCAAACCAATAATTGGTTTATTATTAAAATTTTGGTCAAATTGAATACTCGCTTTCTGAAGCATTCTTCCAGTTAAACCAGTCTCCAAAAAAGCTTCAGGTGTATTTAAAATATTTTCATCTGTTGTCCCCCCATTTATTTTATCTTGGATTTCTTTAGATAAAAGTTTAAATTCTAGAATAGGAGTTTCTCCTATTTTCTTTACCGCTTCATTTATATCCGTCACTCCCGGCAATTCAACAATAAGTCTTTGCTCTTTATTATCTCCAAAGACACCACCTTCTTCTACTTGAATAATTGGTTCAGAGACTCCAAAGAGATTAATACGTCTCTCAATAGTATCTCTAAGGGCTTCCATCGCCGAAGAAACTTCACTGCTGTCAATTTTTGATATATCTGCTCTATAAACTAAATGAGTGCCACCAGAGAGGTCAAGTCCTAATTTGAATTTATTGTTTGAATCTTCTGCCTTTTCGCTATTCCAAACAAAAAAACCGGCTATTGTTGCCGCCACTATAATAATAACTGCCCAAAACCTGTATTTTGCCATATAAGTAGATATTATACGAAATTCCCCATAAACACAACATCAAACTCCGCTTCGTGATAATAGCGCTTTTAAAGTTTTGAGGGCGATTTTTAAATCAAGCATAAAGGAGCGGTTTTTTATGTAATAGAGGTCATAAGAGAGTTTGCGACGAGTTTTTTCGGCATCTGCATTTATTTTAGGAGGGTCGGTATGATAAAGTTGTGCCCATCCAGAAAGCCCCGGTTTTAATAAATGTCTAACGTTGTAGTAAGAAATCTCTGATTCATAATGTTTGACTAAAGTCGGTATCTCGGGTCTTGGACCAATCATAGATAAATCCCCCTTAAGAACACTCCAAAGTTGAGGCAATTCATCAATACGAGTCTTTCGTAAAAAATTACCAACTCTTGTAACAGTGGCTTCTTTTGCCATTCCGTCTTCCTCTCTATGTTCAGTCATACTTCTAAACTTTAGAGTCCTGATTATTTTATTGTTTTTACCTACCCTTTTTTGTTCAAAATAAATACTACCACCATCATCAATCTTTATAGCCAAAAAAACAAAAGGATAAAAAATTAAAGAAATAATCCCTCCAACAAAAGACAGCGCTACGTCCATCATCCGTTTCAAAATATCGTAAGTCACTCTAGATTCAGTAGAAATATTTTCTAAAAACCAATTATAACGCACCAAAGATAAAGGCACTCTATCAAAAATATCTTCATAAACTTTATACATATCTATGAACTTCACTCGAGAAAAGATGAGATTATAAAGATGAGGCAAGATTGGTTCTACTTTTTCATTTTTTAAATCTATTGCGATTATTTGTACTTCTTCGGAATAAACTCTAGCAAGTATTTCATCTCGAAAATCCACACCCTCTATCCGATTTAAATCAACTGAAGAAATAAACTCCAATCCATACCTAGGATTATTATTTACTTCTTCTAGTAAATCTTTCATCTCTTCTCCACTTCCAATTATGATGCCTTTTTGTTTTACTAGCGGGTGTAAAAACCTATCACCATATATTCTCCAAAAAAGAATAAACCCAAAAGATATAACAAGGTAAATAAATAGATTAGTTTTAGGAGCAATACCAAAATAAGGAATGAAATAAAAGAAAAGAACCGCAATAAAACTGTTAGCCAATTGAGCATTAAAAACGGTGCTAGGAAGTCTGCTTTTCAATATCAAAGTATGTTTTTCATAAAGTCCGGCAATAAAAAATATTAAAATCCAAACACTGATGATGATAGAAAATGGTTCAAAATGTAAACTCAAAGAAGATTTTGAAGGTATATCCCAATAACGCAAAGTTAAAGACAGCCAGAGAGAAAAATACAGCAATACAATATCGCCTAAAAATAATGCTACCGTTTCCTTTTTACCAGATATGGTCATATTAAGATGATATCATACAATAACTAGTAATTTTAATCAATTTGTGTAAGAATTTTATATTGTATGTATAAAAAAAAGAAAATTCTATACACTATCACCAAAGGAAATTTCGGAGGTGCTCAAAGATATGTTTATGATTTAGCTACCTCTTTATCTAAAGATGAATATGATGTAGTGGTCGCTTGCGGTGAGGGAGAAACACTAAAAGAGAAATTAGAAGAAAAAGGAATACGAGTCATCAAACTAGGTTCATCTCAAAGAGATATTAGTATTTCCAAAGATATAAAAACTTTTTTTGATATCTGGAAAATGATTAGACAAGAAAAACCAGATATATTGCATATAAATAGCTCAAAAATAGGAGGCCTCGGCTCTCTAGCCGGACGACTAACTCAAACTCCTCGCATCATATTTACATCTCACGGCTGGGCTTTCAATGAAGAGAGAAGTTTAACTTCCAAATTTTTTATACTACTATTGCACTGGATTACCATAATCCTCTCTCATCAAACCATTACTGTTTCAAACAAAACAAAAAAAGATATTTCTTGGATGCCATTTGTTAAAAATAAAATAAAAGTAATACACAATGGAATTAAAAATTTTGAAAAAACAGAAAAGAATGAAGCAAGACAAATACTGGCCAAAAATTATACAGAAAAAATCATCATCTACTCTATTTCTGAACTTCATAAAAATAAAGGGCTTGATATTGGTATTAGAGGCATAGCTCTCCTCCCCGAAGAAACAAAACAAAAAGTGCTTTATTGTATTGCAGGAATGGGCGAAGAAAAAGAAAATTTAGAAAAGTTAGTCAAAGAATTAAATCTTAAAAAACAAATAAAGTTTTTGGGTTTTTTGGATAATGCAAAAAACATCTTATCTGGAGCAGATATATTTTTATTCCCTTCCCGCACTGAAAACTTGCCTTTTGCCATCTTGGAAGCAGGGCTCGCTGGACTACCTACTATTGCCACCAGTGTTGGCGGGGTGCCTGAAATAATAAAAGATATGCAAAATGGTATTTTAGTTCCTCCCCAAAACCCAAAAGAAATTTCTGAAGCTATCGTATATCTGCTAGAAAATCCAGAAAAACAAAAAGAATTTGGCGAAGAAATTAAAAAGACCATAGTAAGCTTCTTTTCTCTAGAAAAAATGTTAAGTGAGATGATTAAGCTATACCAATAATTTCGTTTTTAGCATCCTCTTTTTTGATAGCTCTGGAGTAGGAGCGCTGACCAAGCAAGATACCGACACCGATAAATTCTGCCAATAAATGACTGCCCCCATAACTCATAAAAGGCATAGTTATTCCTGTTACCGGTAAAAGCCCTACATTCATACCAACATGAATTACAAAATGTGAAAGAAAAATTGAAGCTAATCCTAAACCATATAAAGTCTCAAAATTAGTGGCTCCTCTTTTTGAGATATCTATTATTCTCCAAAAAACTATTCCATATAAACTAAAAAGAATAACTGCACCCACAAATCCCCATTCTTCAGTAAATGCCGCAAAAATAAAATCAGTTTCGTATTCTGGTAAAAATTTTAATTTTGACTGACTTCCTAAACCAACTCCTTTGCCAAAAATTTCCCCAGAACCAACAGTAATAGTAGACTGATAAGCATTATAGCCGGCCCCAGAAAGATCAGTTAAAGGATTAATAAAAGAAATAATTCTTGCTTTTTGATAATCTTGAAAAACAAAAAACCAAAGTCCTAAAAAAACAATGAGGCCGGACAAAATAACTGCCAATAAATGTTTCTTTGATATACCCGAAAACAAAACCATAGCGAGCCATATAAAAAAAATTATGATGGCTGAACCAAAATCGGGTTGAAGAAAAACTAAAATAAAAAGGACGAAAGCATAAAATCCAGAAACCAAAATATGTCTAATATTAGCTATCTCTATATGTCTTCTAGAAAAATATTTTGCTAAAAGAATAACCAAAACTATTTTTACAAAATCAACCGGCTGAAAAACAAAAGCTCCAAAGTCAAACCAACTTTGAGCCCCCTTAAAAACAGAACCCAAAACAAACAAAGCGAGCAATATAATACAAGAGCCGATAAACAAAATTATAATAGAACCACTTCTGCGCAAAAAACGCCAATCCACAAAACTGGCTGAAAATAAGGCTAAAATAGAAATTACTAACCATATTATCTGCCTAACAAAAAATCCTCCCCCTTCAACAAAAGAATTCATAGTCAAAATACCAGCTACTGATATAAAAAATAAAGCCCCAAAAAGCAACCAGTCAAAGGAATAATTTATTTTTTGAATAATAAACCTAATCATCTTATATAGAAGTTCCAAATATCTTGTAGCTTATCTCTATCCTAGCGGGAATTTCCTGACAAATATCAGATGAAATATTATCATAAATTGTTTTTAGATTTTGGGCAGATGGAGCGAAAAAATAATTATCTTTTTCAGAAACCAAAGTTTTCAAAAATGGCTCGTTTATTTCATTTCCCAAACCAATAGTATAAATAATAACTCCACCAGCTTTAGCATCTGTAGCTTCTTTCATTGCCACACTTTCTGCATATTTTATGTCCTCTTCTTCGGTTCTACCTGTAGGATTTTTTGGATTATTGGCGATACCATCAGTTAAAAGAATAATTATATTTGAAGAATTTTCTTCCGCTCTAGCAGAAACTAATTCTTGCCAACCTGAATGCAATGCTTCAAAAATATTTGTATATTGAATACTTCCTTCTTCAATACTAATACCCTCCACCGCCTCTGTGGCAAAATTAAGATCTGAAGTCAAATTTAAATCTATTGGATCTTTGGCTTTGGTAGCAAAAGAAACTACTCCTATCTTATCTTTAGGACTTAATTGCATCACAAAAGAGTTGGCGGCTGCCTTAGCAGTAGTGAGGGGCTCTGGCGGATTTGATCCTAAAGAGGCCATTGAACCAGATCTATCCAAAAGAAGCATCACATTTGAAGGTGATTCACACGTTTTAGAACCGAGTTCAAAAGGTTTTGGCCAAGTAAAGAAAATGTCTGTCTCTTCATTTTTTTTCAAACTTTCTACAAAAGTCCTAGAAGCGGCAATAGCATTATCGTTACCATCAAAGATGGCTATTACCAATTCTATGTTTTTAATTTCTTCAGTGCTATTATTTTTAACATTAGCTTCTACTCGAGGAATACTGTCCAATCTTAAAAGTGGGCTGTGGGTTATATCTATATCTTCTCCTTTTTTATTATTTTTTTGCCAAACTATATTTTCTCCAATTTCAAAAACAGCTCTTCTGGGTCTGATATTGTCTTTAATTTCAATTGAACCTTCAAAGACACCTACTGTTTTGTTTTTTGGTAAAATAGTGGCACTTTTTCTTTCTTCTAAAATATTATTTTTTTCGTCATATATGGTCAGTTTATACGGCATATAAATAGCATCAATATTTATATTAGAATTTTCTATATAAATAAGAGCGCTCCAAAGTCCTGGAGAAACTTCAAACAATCTAGGGTCCCATCTGATAATTGGTTTTATAACATCACCACTACAGATAAGAGTACATGAGCCTCCGCAATCAATTCCACTTTCATCTCCATTTTTTAAATTATCAAAACAAGTTGGAACGTGATACCAATATTTCCAAAAAATAGCAAAAGCAATAGCCGATAGCATTATTACTATCCCTCCCAAATAAATACTTTTTCTGCGAGATGCCCATGGGCTCATTTCTTCCATATACTAAGTATAAATTAAAACCATCTATGTTTCCATAGATGGTTTTAATAATTAAAAACTTGGTTCTGGCGACTAGCTACTCTTCTTACAGAAGCTGTCCACTCATTGACCTTCGACAACCTCAGGCTCAATTAGTCTTGCGGAGGTTGGTTTGTAATCTCTGGGGGAATTAAAATTATTAAATTTTAAGATAACTTTCCAAACATAATTAAGAACAGATCAACCCTCTTTTTTAATATTTCCTTGCGTTCTTTATATTCTTCTGAACTCGGATCTAATTCCATTAACTTCTCCGCTTCTTGTTCTATAGAATTTCGGGTTAATTCTTCTTCATTTTCAACATATCCAGTATGTTTTGATGTTCCTTGTTCCATAGTTTTTGTTTTATTCCCTGCTGATTGACCGCAGGAAGTAATTACTGCTAATAGAGCCATATTAGCATAACAAAAACACCTTTCAATAAGAGGTGTTTATAATAAAAAGTTGAGAACTCTGTGCTGGCGGCTACCTACTTTCCCCTGAAAGAGTATCATCGGCACTACCGGGCTTAACTTCCGTGTTCGGAATGAGAACGGGTGTGACCCCAGCGTTAAGCCACCAACACACAATCATCAACTTTTTTATTTTAAAATTTCTCTCAACACAAAAAACTCAATTCAATGAGTAGTCGCATGAGGCAGGACAAATTTTTGAAATTAAATATGTGGATTTTCGAATTTCCTAATAAGATCGGGAAATTAGTACGCCTCGGCTCAATACATTGCTGTACTTATACCTAGCGCCTATCAACGTGATAATCTCTCACGATCCTTAAAGATTCCTAATCTTGGGGTTGGCTTCCCTCTTATATGCTTTCAGAGGTTATCCATTCCCGACTTAGCTACCCTGCGATGCTTTTGGCAAAACAGCAGGTAGACCAGAGGTCAGTTCAACTCGGTCCTCTCGTACTAGAGTCAAATCCCCTCAAGAATCAACGCCTGCAGTAGATAGGAGACCAACCTGTCTCACGCATGATATCGTTTATTACTAAACGCATCGGACTATATCTTCATCCATTTTTGGATAGCTAATGTATAGTCTCTACACTCATTTTATTGAGCTCGGTATTGTCCTCGTTAGGATTTCACCGAATTAATTAGCTTAACTCATAATAATTTCTTATTATGGCCGCCGTGATTTGATTGCTCGCCCCGCATAGCTCTAAAAGAGCGACGTGGGGTATCTTCTATCATTCATTTCATAAACGAAAATATTTTATAACATAATCATTTTTAATTTCTCAATGGGATTCAGATTGCTGAAAAATAGTAGTTAGGTTTCAGTAGTTAGTAGTAAGGATAAAAAATATTTTTTCCTTGCTACTTAATGCTAACTACTTGCTACTATTACTCAACGGTCTGAACCCAGCTCGCGTATCTTTTTAAATGGCGAACAGCCATACCCTTGGGAGCTTCTCCACCCCCGGGATAAGATGAGCCGACATCGAGGTG
>Ga0076068_103_pt1 | contig 95526 bp, 110 predicted proteins | sample RifGroC1_FD_68118 | JGI IMG/M metagenome (GOLD analysis project Ga0076068, IMG submission 68118) | Parcubacteria bacterium GW2011_GWC1_34_10 | reverse complement strand
ACTCATAACACTATGTAATTAGTTGAAATTTAGGATACTTGAAAATGGATTTTCTCTTCCAACAGGCAAAGATATGAGTGGCGTTTCAATACTTTTGAGAGATTTAAATTTAACATCTTCTACTATATCTAAATTAAAATTTATTGTCTCTACTTGTTGTAAGATACCTTCAACTCTAACACTAGCAACAATATTTTCATTAGCAGAGAAATCATCAACATCGGGAGATACAAACATCACTTTATAAAATACAACTAAAAGCCCTATCAAAATTATGGCTAAAATAGATGTTCGTTTATTTTTTAAATTTTTCATCATTACTATGATTTAAGCCAATAAGTTTCAAATTCAACCTCATAGATATATTCTTTTTTCTCACCTGTGGTTATTTTTATATTTCTTATGTCCAAGATGCGTAAACTTTTTTCTAAATCGTCTGTAAAATTCTTAAAATTAGGGTATGAAGCAGAAAAGGAAAAATTAATAATTGCCGAATCAAACATAGTCTCTGATTGCTCCTCTCCTATAGATTCACCACTAGAAGGGCTAGTTTTCCTATAAGAGGTCTTATCTATCACAATATTATATTTTGAGGCCACAGAACTAATTTGAGAAACTAACCTTACAAAATTTAGAGAATTTGGCAAAACAGTATCTATATCTTTTTTATCTTCAGCAGATATTTTGTTAAATTCAGTCAACAATTCATTCTTTTTGTTTTCAATATTATTGACCATTTCTAGCGATGTCTCGTATTTTTCCTTTTCATCCATAAGGATAGAAACCTCTCCCATTGAAGGATAAACAAAAGCATATCCTACTGATAAAGCCAATATTATGTATGCGATTATTGAAATACTACTCATTTTCTAAAATGTTATTAATTTCTGCGTCTATATTGTCAATCTCATTTTCTATATCAACGATGCCCGCGTCAATCTCTGTATTTTCAAGTCCAAAATCTTCGGTATTTTCAATGTCACTAACTGGAACAGAATAAATAGAAAGTTGAGGATTAACTAAAATATTTAAATCAAAAGAAATAAAACCTTTTTCTGCTAAAGATAAATTTGAAAATGAAACTGAATTAAAATTTTCATTTTTTAAAAATATATCTTCTTGTAAAGCGATAGCAGCATAACTGCTAGATTCACCTTTTAAAACAACGCTTAAATTACCATTTTCTATATTACCATAACTAAGGTCAATAAAATGAACCGAGCCAACAGTGGAAGCCGCTAATTCGTCTAAAAAGTTTGAAACTACTTGATGTTTGAAGACAATAGATTTGACTAAGTCTAGTTTTTTACTAAATTGGTCCATTTCATTTATTGTTTTTTTGTCTATATTTTTTTCGGCTTCCATCAATTGAGATTGAAGATTTTGGATATCATTTTTAATCATACCTTTATAAAAATAAGTGCCTCCAGCCGCCACAATTGAAACAACAAACAAAGATACAGCCAAAATCCCAGCTATGCCAGTCTTTTTATTTTTAAATACTTCTTCAGTAGTCGATCCTTTTGGTATAAATGATGATTGAAAATTTGATGCCATAATATTTACCTTAATTATACTCTATAAATATAGGCAAGTGTAAATTTTTTATGTTGATTACTTTTTTATAACACCTATTATCATTCTCACATCACTTTAAAGTTCCGAGAGGCACCTCAAGGCGACGCCGACAGAGACAGTAAACTCTGGACCAGTCACTTTCAATATTTCTTCCAGAAAAGCTGGAGTTTCTACTTTTTCAAAAGGGTCTGCTGATATGACTTCTACTTTAAAATTTTGAGCAGCCAAATCTCTAAAACCCTTAAGAGCCGACCCGCCACCAGTTAGAAAAATAGATTTTACATTTTTATTTCTCTTTTTTTGAAAATCAAACAAAAAACTATTGGCTTCAGCAAAAATGCTATCAGAAACCACTAAGACAGTCTCCGAAAGGTCTATCCCATCTACAGTTTTACCCATTCCAACAGATCTTTTAATAACTTCCGCTTCTTCTACGGAAATATTTAAAACCCTAGCTATATTTAAAGTTATATCTTGAGAGCCCTTGTTTATAATATGTGAATTTTGGACCAATCCTCTATCTACTGTGTATAATTTTGTAGTTGATGCTCCCATATCAAGAATCATAATAGGACCTTGAACTCCTTCAAGAATGGCTCTTATAGAACTAAACACTTCTATTTCAAAAAACTTGGCGTCAAGCTCTGTCTTTGAAACCACTTCTTTATATTGATTAATAATATTATTGTGAATAGCCACAAGAAGAATATCTATATTTTTTACTTTGTCTTTATCTTTATCTTTATTTTCTTCCGAAACTTCTTCTACTACTTCAGACCTTGGTATCACAGACCAATCAATAGTAACATCTGATATTGGCACTGGTATATATTTACGAGCCTCTATCGGTATCATAGAAGCCAACTCCTTCTGTCCCACATTAGGCATTTGAATAACAGAGAGTAAACTAGCCCTAAAAGGTATCGCCAATCCGCAAGTGCGAGTAGTGATAGCTACTTCTTTTTCATTAAGAAGGTCATTTACTGCTTGAATTATTTTTTCAACATTTAAATTAGTAGATTGCCCGACAGAAACCCCGCCATAAGGACCTAAAGAAAGTTCTCCGTAAGTTTCTAATATGGCTTTGTTTCCTTTTTTTTTAAGTTGCACTACCTTGATAGAAGAAGAACCTATATCAATACCTAAAGCGCTTGTATTTTTCTTTTTTAAAATATCAGAAATAAAACTCATATGATTATAAATTCTCTTCAATTAAACTATAATTATATCACAATGCGTATACTAAAGTCAGCTATAAACTGGATAAAAAAATTGTGGGAAATATTTCTCCAAATTCTTATACCGCCAGACATCAAAATCCAAAAGCTTTTAAAACTTTCTGTTGGAGAGATGCGAGATTTATTACCCAAATCTCCTGTCAATTCAAAAGATATTTTTGTCTTGTTTGATTATAGTCACAAAATAGTGAGGTTAATAATAAAATCCATAAAATATAAAAATAATACTGATATTAAAAAAAGGATTGCTATCTATTTATACGAAGAGCTGATGGTTATCTCTTCTGAAATTGCTCTTTTTGAAGGAACCTTACCTATTTTAGTGCCAATGCCGATGAGCAAAAAAGAAAAAAGAAATAGAGGTTTTAATCAATGTGAAGAAATTTGCAAAGAAATAAAAAAATTAGCTGGTGACAATATAAAAATCTCTTACAATACTTTAAAAAAAGTAAGAGAAACAGAGAGGCAGACCAAATTAAGTCGGGAACAAAGGTTGGAAAATGTTGAAGAAAGTATGTGCGCGTTTTTAAGGAGCGAAGCGACTATAAAAACGCAGCATCCTGAGCGAAGCGAAGGAAAGCGCACCGTTATAGTTTTAGACGATGTTTACACCACCGGCGCCTCTCTATCCGAAGCCCGCCGCGCCCTCACTTCCGCCGGCGCGCGCCGAGTCATCGGACTTTTTATCGCACATTAAATTTCGATACCCAAAGTATTCTTGAAATGGTCCGCTCCAACCAAAAATTCTCATTCTTCTTACAAACTTGATCCATGATATCGGACCTAATTTTGACATAAAGTTAAACTTTTAAACGAACACTTGGAGCCTTAAAATTTGGGATAGTGAGATTTTTCTTTAATCTCAAAATTAACCAGCCTTCAATGGTATTGATCAGATTGTATCTGCATTCTTCAAGAGTTTTTCCGGTAGCCCAAACACCACGCAAATCTTTTATTTCCGCGTAAAATTTTTTTCCTCCATCTATCATTTCGTACTTGGCTTTACCTAAGTAATTTTCAATATAATTTTGAATCATAGTTCTATTATAACACGAATTAAAAATAAAACATCTGTTTTTTAATTGTTTCGAATATGTTTTCTTTCATAAATATTTATTTCCCAGATTTGGTTCTGCTACCGATTTCCTTTTGCCCGATTGTGTGTTTTGCAGAGCATCTGACAATTTTTAGCTGAAGTCGTGCCACCCTTGCTCCAAGCCGAAACATGGTCGGCATCCATTTCGCTTAAGCTCCAAATTTTCTCTTTATTTGCGTCATGTCCAATAGCACAATGTGAGCAGTTTGATTCGCTTTTTTTCTTTGCTTTGGCGGTTTGTGTTGCATAAATCGCTTTTTTAATTGCTTCATCAAAAATTCTAACTTCAAGTAATTTTGTATCAACAGAACCACCTAGAATAAACTCAAAAATACCTTTACGGTTTTTGATATATGGATCGCTATAGAGCTTACGCACTTCGGCTGATACTTTTTTGGGGTCATAGGATTTCTTGTGATACTGCTCGTAAAGTCGCCCCCACTCAAGTCCGCACATCTCGCTTTCTACATCAGTAAATACACTAGATATCCAGTCAATGACACTGTTGAAATATTTTTTTAACTCATTAATATTTTTGTCATTGCGATGCCTGCTCATATAATCATCTATATTTCCATTACTTACCCAATCTAAAGCTCTCTCAAAAAATGCCTGTCGGTTTGCACTGCCCTTTATGTATACACTCCACTTTTGAATATTGGCATTTTGACTGTTGCTAAATTCCTCTTTGCCGAGTGTAACGAATGGTCCAGAATAGATTGCATTTAACAATTCTTGAGGGACGAGCGGAACTCCAGCAATGTTGATCGTTTTAAACCACTCTTTTATCTGGCTTTCTGTTCCTTCACATTCATATATGAGCAATTTAGTTTCCAATATTTTGTCTTTTTTATCTTTCGCCATATTACTAAAAATCTGTGGCATTCCGTTTTCGTCTTTGATGGCAAATTTGTCAGTAATAAATCGTCCCACGCTAGTAATCCGTTGTTGCCCGTCCAAAACCTCTAAACTGTTATCAGAAATTTTATTAAAATAAATCAAACCAATTGGGTATCCCTTGAGTATTGATTCAATAACCGCCATTTCTCTTTTCCCGTCGCCTTCGGCATAAATATAATTGCGTTGGTATTCTGGTTGAATAGTGAGCTTGCCAAACAAGCCAAACAGCCCCTTGCCCTCAAGTTCGTTATAGACGAACCCTTCGCAAATATCTTTAACAGTAATGTCAGTTTTTAAAATTGTTTTCATGTTATCTTTTTACTCTTATTTTCTAATTTCTTCAACTGCTTCGCGTTTTTGTTCGAATTTCGATGCTTTTCAGTCGCTGACATTTTGTCACCGACTCATTTATTTTTTCTTATCTTTCAACTTCTTTTCTACTTGCTTCAAGCTTTCCAAATACGATTTCTCCACCTCGCTCAAGGTCTTGGTTCTATATTTATGATACTCCGCTTTTGCCTTTTTCTCGGCTTGCTCATGAGTTACTTTACCGGGATTGTTAAGTAATGCACGACCGGTTGATTTCAAAATAGCATCTAACTCGCGAATATAATCTACCATACGCATTGGTTTGTGCTCAATCGCATTAACTTCAGCAATATCAAAATACGCAGATACAAGATTGTTGAGCACTTTTAATTCTTTAAGGTCAAGATAATTCTTTGCAATCATTGCTTCTGCCTGAGTCGGTTGTTTGCCTTTAAAGTTTGTAAGCCCGACGAACGGTTTGTTGCTGTCTACTCGTAGATATACCACTTCGCTTGCGGTATGCCCGTGTGTGGCAAAATGTATTTTGTTTTGCACGATTTTGAAAAACTTAAGTGATTCGCTTGTATTTGGGTCGTAATCCATCGCAGTGGCGTAGAGATCAAGTACTTGACGATATAAAACTTTTTCACTACTACGAATGTCGCGAATCTCGTCGAGCAGTTCCTTCCAGTAATTACCCCCACCCAAATTTTTGAGCTTTTCGCTGTTTATAGTAAAACCTTTAACAATGTATTCGCGGAGCCGCTCTGTTGCCCACTGGCGAAAGCGGGTGGCAATATCAGATTTTATCCTATATCCAAGAGAAATTATAAGATCAAGGTTATAGGATTTGGTGTTATATTTCTTGCCATCAGTGGCAGTATGTAAGAAATCCTTACATACTGAAAATTCGCCCAATTCACCTTCATCAAAGATGTTTTTAATGTGCATCGTTATATTGGGGCGAGATGTATTAAATAGCTCTGCAAGTTGAGCCTGCGTAAGCCATACATTTTCATTTTCAATCCGCACCTCAATCCGAGGCACCCCATCCGCACCTTCATAAATAATCATTTCACTTTGTGGTTCTTCATTTTTCATATTATTTTTCACTTTCTCATTTTAATAAAAACTCTGCCATACATTCTTTTATTATTCCCGCCAAACAATAGCTGACCCTATTTCCATTTCCCACTGTATGCTATTCGGTATCGACCCATGCAAAACTAAATATCTCCTCATCGCCCTCTATGCCCGTCGGCAGAAAAGAAGCCATTGATGCATCTGTAAGAAATGTATAGTACTCGCCTACTTTTCCTTCAATAAATTTAATCACTTTATCTATTTCATCATATTGAATATTGATTGGTTTTCTTTTGCTATCTCTGTGAGCTACCCATTTATCACGAAGGAGTTTTATTTTCGCTGTTTCTTTTAGGAGGTCAAACTTATCAGAATTAATTTTCTCCCAAGAAAACTTTTCTTCTCTCTCTTTGATTTGTTGTTGAAAATGGTTCTTTATAAATGCATCAGCTGCTGTTTTACTCATTTCAGTAATTAATTTTTTGTTAAGTTCTCCCGACTGTATAATTTCTTCATAGGAAACAAGTATGTCATTAAGCAATGCCACAAAACTATCTACGGGTTTATCTTCTACTAACCTTGAAACGGCTAGCACTTGGGCTTCTGAATAATTTCTAAAAAAATACTCAATAAAAATATTTCTTTGTTTAAGTTTTGGATTGTTCAATATAATTTCTTTTTGTTTATCAAAGACGTATTTCCTTAAATTCACGTCGATAACTTCATCAACGGAATGTTTAATCATCTTTTGCCACTTCGAAATTTTTTGCTTCATATTTTTACTTCCAAAAACTTATTCTTTAACTTTCTTATGTCTTATAAATATTCGGGTATAAAGCCTCTTATTGTTTACATAACCTCTATCTAACTTGCCTCCCCATTTTGGATTAACTAATTTTGGAAGTAGCCCTTCTTTAACATTATAATCACTTCCTAAAATCTCAAATTGTTCAGGAGAATATTTATCAAAAATACTCATTGGTACACCCATTACTCCTTTATAATCACTCGGAATATTTTTTACTAGCGATACCTCTATTGCGTTGTAATTATCATATTTATCAAATGGTTTTTTCGTTGTAAACTTTATCACTTCTTTTTCGGTCATAAGCTGAAGTGGCTGATGGCGTCGTCCGTGGTCAAGATTGGTGAACCAACGAACTCCTTGAACGCGTGTAATATAAACTTTCTTACCACTTTCGCTTGTTTTGATTTCACGAACTTGCTCCAAATTGGCAATTTTCTCTGGTATCTCAAAAAACATTGCACCGCCATTAACTTTACAATTATTGCCCAACCAAATTTTGTTTTCTTTAAGTAATGGGAAAACTTCTTTATATGTTATTGCGTTTAAGTTACCTATTATTAAAAACTTTTTGTTGTTACTAAGAAGTTGTTTTACGTATTCTCTAAAAAGGGAGAATGGTGGATTTGTTACAACAATATCGGATTGTTTAAGTAATTCTACACATTCGGGACTTTTAAAATCACCATCCTCCTCTAGTGGCGTCCATTCGTTGTGCTTGTTTGCTTTTAGTTGTTGTGCTATATCCTGCAAATCAAAATCACCATCATCATCCATATCGCTCACATTGTTGATGACAAATTTATTGGCAGTTACTTTCGGCCTACCTTTTGGTTCTGCTGACTTGCTCACAACCTTATCTTCATAACCAGGAAGAAAAGATGGCTGTAATATGAGTTCTGTATTGGCAATCGGCGATGGTTTGTAGCTCGTTGTGATAAGCTGTTTCAATCCAAGCTTGTTGAAATTGAGCACAAAATATCGAAAAAAATTACTCTCAAACGGATCATCGCAATTGCAATACACTACTTTATTTTTGAAAACATTGGAATCATAATCAAGATACGCCTGAATTTCTTTCTGAATATCTCCATATTGAGTATAAAACTCATCATTCTTTGCTCTTTTTGCGTTTGTAAGATTTTTGTTTGCCATAAATTAATACCAAATCATACCATTTTTATCCATATTTTCCAAGCTCAAAAAGGAAAAAGGAAATTTGAAGATGACCTTTTGGGGCAAAATCTTCAAAGGTCATCTTCTGGGGCAAAAACCCAACATTCGATATTTGGTAAAAGACGAACGGCTTAACGAAAAGTGAGATGGGGTCGAAATTAAAATTTTCATACCCAAAGTCTAACTAAATTCCATATTATAAATAAAAAAGCAGTGGAGCTTCCATAAGTCTCCTCTTAAATTAAGAGGAGTTTGAGGAGTTAGAAAAATGAAAAACTATTTTTTCTTAAACGGAAAGTTTAAAGCTTTGAAAAACTCTAGTGCTGAAGCTTTATCTTTTAGATTAGTGACCAAAGTAATGGCAAAACCAAAAACATCTTTAAGGTCTTCATCTGAAGTTTCAGAAAAAACAGTGTGTTCTTTAATGGATAGAGTATAATTTCCCATATCATCTATAGCATCAAGAGAGATACCTCTAAAGTCTTTGGTTCTAGGCAAAGCTATTTGAAAAAGTCGGTCCAAGAAGCTCCACATCTTTTCTCCTCTCAAAGTTACTTGCACTCCAATAATATCTCCCTCTCTTGATTTGAAAGACGCTACTGACTTCTTAGCTCCTCTTTTGATAACTTTTTGACCGGTGATTTTTGCCAACCTATCTATCACTACTTCTGATTTTTTTGGATCTTTAAAAGAACCAATACCAGAGGAGATAACTACCTTCTCAATCTTTGGAGCTTGCATAATATTAGTAAGCCTCAATTTTGGCTTAAGCTCTGTAAATGATTTTTTTACTTTTTCTTTAAACATTTAAGTTAATTAAAATAATTTGAAATTATTAAATTTTCTTTACATTTGATACATGTATAGGCGCTGCCTGTTCTATTATTTTGCCTTTTTCACCCTGTTTTCTTGGTTTTTGATGTAATTTCTTTTTATTTATATTTTCCACCAAAACAGCAAAATCTTTTGGAAAAGACTTCAAAACCGGTCCAGTTTTACCTTTATCTTTGCCTGTAATTATTTTTACTTTGTCTCCTTTTTTGATTTTCATGATTTTTATATTACTTCCGGAGCTAATGTTACGATGGCCTGCATTCCCAATTCAGCAATCTCTCTCGGAATTGGACCAAAAATCCTTCCGGCCTTAGGCACTATTTCGCCCTTTTTTATATCTACCACAATAGCGGCATTTTCATCAAAACGAATATAAGAACCATCTTTCCTTCGCAATGGCGCTTTTTGTCTTACTATCAAACCCAAAAGAATAGCTTTCTTTTTGATTTCTTTACGAGGTTCTGCTTTTTGGACAGAAAACTTCACTAATTCACCAATCCTAGCGTATCTTTTTTTGGAACTACCCAACACTTTAAACACACGACCAACTTTAGCGCCCGAATTGTCTGCTATTTTTATTATTGTTTGCGGTTGAATCATATTTTTTAATTTACTATTACAAAATGTTTATCTTTAGAAAGAGGACGGCACTCCATAATAGTGACTTTGTCTCCAATTTTTTTGGTATTGCCAACATCATGAACTTTATATTTTTTACTTACTTTATGATATTTTTTATATTTTTTATGTTTAACAAACCTACTTACCAAAACAATACAAGTATCTTGCATTTTGTCTGACACTACTGTTGCACTCAAAACTTTTTTGTTTATCTTTTTTGTCTCTATATTATTTTTTTCTTCTTTTTTATCCATAAGTTTTATATCATAGCATTTAAGGCAGTCTTCATCCGAGCAATATCTTTTTTCAATGTTTTTTGTTCTTTAACATTTTTACTTTTACTTCCAGCTACACCAAATCTAACATCCATTAAAGCGATTATATTTTTATTTAAATCTTTTTCTAATTCGGCTTTGCTTTTTTTTGATATTTCTTTTTTCATACTCTGTAATTTACTAATATTTATTCGTTAAAATGGTGATTTTAGATTCTAGATATAATTTTAGTTTTTATAGGCATTTTGGTACCCCCTTTGCGTAAGGCCTCTATAGCGATAGCTGGAGTAGCGACACCATCAACTTCAAACATTACTTGTCCAGCCAAGACAGGAGCGCAGTAACCTTCCAAATCACCCTTACCTTTACCCATTTTCACTTCTGCTGGTTTTTTGGTAAAAGGCATATCAGGAAAAATACGAATCCAAACTCTACCTGTTTTACCTACACATTTGTTGATAGCTTTTCTGGCAGATTCAATCTGATTGGCCGTTATCCTAGCTGGAGCCATAGCTTTAAGGCCGTGTGAGCCAAAAGAAACTCTAACACCACGAGTAGCTGACCCAACTTTTTTTGGATTTTTACGCATAGTTTGCCATTTTCGATGTTTTACTTTTTTAGGAAATAACATAGTAGTAAATTAAAATTATTTTTCATCAAAAATTTCTCCTTTATAAATCCAAACTTTGATACCAATTTTACCGAGAGGCAAAAAAGCTTCATATAAAGCATAATCAATATCAGCCCTTAAAGTCTGAAGTGGGATCTGACCAACCTTTTTGCTTTCTACTCTAGACATTTTTGAACCTCCAAGCATACCAGCAAGAGAAATTTTAATCCCTTTGACATCACGATTAGCAAAAGCTTTTTCAACCATACTTTTCATTACTCTTCTAAAAGGCATTCTTTTTTCGAGACCTTCAGCCACCATTTGAGCAACAATCATAGCACTTGATTCTGGAGATTTCACTTCTTTCACATCTATTTTTAACTCTTCTTTAGAGCTCAATTTATTTCGACTCATAAAACGCAGAATATCATTTCTTAATTTAGTCATTCCTTCCCCACTTCTACCGATGATAAGTCCAGGACGAGAAGTCTCAATCAGAGTTTACAAAAAGCCCTTTCAAACGTTTTTTCAAATAACCATAAATTAACACATCTCCTTTTAGATTTTCTTTATATTTGGCTTTGACACCAAACCAGCGTGATTTCCAATCACGGATGATGCCTAATCTATGTGCGTATGGATGTACTGTGTGAGTCATAATAATTTAAAATTTAAAAATCAAAATGCAAAATTACTTTTTAATATTTTTATTTTCGGATTTCGTGCTTCGTGCTTCGAGTTTCTGTCGTTCTTGAAGAACGACAGTGATATGTGAAGTTCTTTTCCTAATAGGGTGAGCTGATCCATGAGAAACAGGTCTGCGTCGATACAATATAGCTCCACCATCAACGGTGATGGCCTTAACCCAAAGATTTTCTACATCTGCTCCTAAATTTTTTGCATTAGCGATGGCAGAATTTAAAAGTTTATGCAAAGGACCAGTAGCTCTCTTGGTTATGAAATCTAATCTTACTTTAGCTTCTTTTATAGATTTACCCCTGATGCTATCTGCAACCAATCTTACTTTTCTAGGAGATTGTCTATAATTATTTAATTGTGCTGTTATTTCATTCATTTTTTATTTGTAAAATTTGTCTGTATTCGTAAATTAGTGGTTTATTTTTTTGAATCAGTTGACGCCTTAGCTGCTTTAGCCGCCCTTATTTCATCATCTTTCTTTTTAGCTTCAAGATCTTTTTGCATTTTACCACCGTGTTTAACAAATTTGCGAGTCAAAGAAAATTCTCCAAGCTTATGTCCAACCATATCTTCAGTAACAAACACTTCAATATGGTCTCTACCGTTATGAACACCAAAAGTAAAACCGATCATCTCCGGAGCGATAGTGCAGCTCCTAGACCACGTTTTAATAACCTCGGAATCCCCAGCTTTTTTGCCTTCTATTTTTTTGAGCACCCTTTCATCAACATAAGGGCCTTTTTTAAGTGATCTAGACATATTATTTGCTTGCCCCGCGAAACTTCAGTGAAGTGGGGGCAAATTTAATCCGCCTAAGGCGGACATCAATATACTATCAAATAAGCATTTATTGTCAATCCAGTAGTGAATTTTGGCATCGCATAAAATGCGCGGGCACAGCCCAATGCCAAAATCTACTACTGGATCAATCATTAAAAAATAACTGGAGTTATTTTTTAATTCAAGATGATTTTGCTAGTCGCAAAATCACATCCTCTCTGGCACCTTGATACCAAGAAGATAAAGGCCGGATTTGAGGATATGAGCTACTGCTTGAGTGAGAGCAATTTTGTATGGAGATCCATTCGACTCACTTTGCTCACTTAGGGCAGGATTTAGATCAATTATTCTGTTATTAGCATAAAATCTGTTGAAGACACTGGCTAATTCAGTTAAATAAGTAACCAAATAATGTGGAGCGTATTCTGCCCCCGCTCTTTCCACTACTTCCGGAAATCTGTATAAATACCTCTCAAGCTCTGTCGTCTCCCAGTTTTTCAAAGTGTCAAAGTCGGACTTTGACATGTCAAGGTCGAACCTTGACACTTCTCTGGCTTTTTCTAAAACAGAATTAGCTCGCACACAAGTATATTGAAGATAAGGACCCGAATCTCCTTCAAAAGATATAGACTTGTCAAAATCAAAAACTATATCCCCTCCAGTGGCCTGTCTTAGAATTGAATATTTGATCGCCCCAATTGCCACTATTTCCGAAATAGTATCTTTTTCAGCATCAGAAAAATCACGTTCCTTTATTTTTTCATTAATCAAACTTTCAACATCCATTATTAAACTTTCGCCAGTGATGATATTTCCTTTTCTGGAAGACATTTTGCCAGTGGTGAGATTTAACATTCCGTGCGATATATGCTCTGTTTGATTTGCAATTGCTGGTTTTATTTCTTTCAAAGCTTCCAACATTACTTTAAAATATTCATTTTGTTCATTAGCGGTGATAATGATAGATTTATCTGATTTATATTCATTATATTTTCTAATTGCATGCGCGATATCTTTAGCTTCATAAGTCGGCAAACCTTGTTTAGTTACAAAAACTCTAGTGTGAAGTTTTGGATTAAATTTTTCACCTTTAAAAACAATAGCTCCGTCGCTCTCTTCAAACAATCCTTTTTTTAAAAATTCTTTTATTATTTTCAACGACTCTTCAGCAATTTCGCTTTCAAAAAAATAAAAATCAAACTTAGTGCCCAATTTTTTATACAGCTCTTCAAAATGATCTAAAGAAACTTTCCTGCCCCACTCATATGTCTTTAATAACTCCTCATCACTTTTCTCATATAATTTTTTATTTATTTCTATTATTTCTTTTTGAATACTTTCATCATCTTCGTAGCCGTTAGCCCCTAAAGCGTATGCTTCTCCTATGTATTTTGCTTTGTCGCTTATATTTCCATCTATTATTCCGCCAAGTTTTAATATACCCCACAAAGCTTTAGCAATATGTAGACCAACATCACCTTCGTATGTGTTGCGTTTTACCTCCGCACCATTACTTTCAATAATCCTAGAAATAGACTCCCCAATAACATTTCCCATCAAATGCCCAATATGCATCGGTTTTAAAACATTTGTATTTGTGTACTCAATAATTATTTTCCTTGGCTCGCCGAAGCCTTTGGCGGAGGATAACTGGTCTAGAAGTAAGTTATTTTTGCCAAAGTTTTCTTTTTGCTTATTTATTTCTTCAACTGATTTAACAAAAAACTCTTTGGCTAAATAAAAGTTAATAAACTTACCAGCCACTTCAATCCTATCAATCTCCGAAATTTTATTTTTATTTAAAACTTCCACCAAATCATTCTCCGTTTTTGGAGAATGATTAAAAAATGAATAATCACCATTTTTAATATCTTTTGGGTGAGCAAGCACAAAATCACCATCAATCTTCAATGCCTCTTTTATCCAATCTTTTATTTTTTGTTGAATATTCATTTTATTTTCCAGTACTACCAAAACCCCCTTCACCTCTTTGAGAATTAGAAAGTTCATCTGCTTCAACGATTTCCATAATCTCAATAGGTTGGATCAACATTTGCATTACTTTGTGTCCTTTTTCAAAAGCATAAGATTCTTTACTTAAATTTACCACTCCCATAATAATTTCTCCTCTATACCCAGAATCTATAACTCCAGCAAGAACTTTCATACCATGATTTATGGACATGCCACTTTTATCCCAACAAAGTCCAACATATCCTTCTGGCAACTCCATAGCAATTCCACTTCTAATTCTTTTTATTTCTCCTGGTTTTACAATAACTTTCTCAAGGGCAAACAAATCCATACCAGCATCTCCCGAATTAGCATATTCTGGAAGTTTGGCTTCTGGATGTATTTTTTTAATCTTTAATTTCATTTCAATTTTTTAAATAGTTTATAAGCAGTCATCGCACCATTTAAAGCACTATGAGGTTCTGGTTCTGGTTCAATATCAAAAAATTTGCAAGCTGTTTTTAGACTAAAACTATCTTCGTTTTTTAGTCCTTTTTCCCAAGCAATAGAGAGCATATCAAGTCGATCATGATTTTCTCTTGTGCTCATAGGATTTTCAATACCAACTTTCCTGAAGGCATCACTTATAAAGCCCCAATCAAAAGCAACATTGTAAGCACAGAAAACACATTCTTGAGTTTTTTCTGAATATATTTTTATAGCTTTATCAAGACTTATTGCCTCTTTCCAATCCTTCTCATTATACCCGTTGTATTCAAGAGCAACAGGAACTGCATTTTCAATCCGAATAGGCCTAACTTTTTGGTTATAAGTATCTACTATTTCAAAAGTATTTGGATCAAAAACAACAAGACCAATTTCCAATATTTCGTGCACTCCAAAAATATCACCACTAGTTTCCAAATCCGTCATCGCAATTTTTCTTTCACTAGATTTCATTCTAAATATGATACCAAAATATAACATTTTCCACATCTACATCAAAAACTCACGGTCGTAATTTTTTAATGTATATAAAATGTGAAAAATAAAACTATTTTAAACCGAAATAATTTTTTATTTCTTCATCGTCTTCCAAAGTATCGACTATCATGTACAGCAAATCTTTACCTATCTCCAGATCAGTTTTTAATAATATAATCAAATCTTCGCAATTGTATGGATAAATCCAAACACTATCCTGAAGTCTCTTAAAGCCCACGGCAACAAGAGTAGCTCGTATTTGATCTCTTATAAATCTCAAACTTTCTGGAATATCAAAAATTAACACTCGCCATTTTCCATCCCACTTTTCTTTTTTAATTTTTTTATTTTTGTAAAAAGTATTTCTTAAAAGGAAAAGTTTTCCTTTTTTAGTAATTTTTAGTTTACCATTTTGCAATACTAGCATTCCCCGTTTAATAAGCCTGTTCCTAGAAATATTTATAGACTCTTTTTGTCTGAAATTGGAAATTAGACCTATTTTTTTCATTGCTAATAAAACATTTGGAGCAACTAACCCCACTCCAATAACACCAGCCACGTAAACTGTTTGTAGAATAATATTTTGAAGATTTTTCCTTTTGCTTTTCTTTTCCAACCCTTTACTAATCTCCAATTCTTTGCCAACTTTTTCTTTTTTAATTTTAATAGGCATAACTTAATAATATCATATACACCGCTTTCTTACGACCGTGAGTTTTTGATGTAGGTATAATATAAATAATTTTAGTAATATTATTAATAAATCTGTTATAATCTACAAATATGAAAAAAATAGTGATATTTGCATCAGGCACAAAAGATGGTGGAGGAAGTGGGTTTGAAAATATGGTAAATGCTATTAGGAGCAGTATTTTAAACGCCGAAATTTTAGCTGTAGTTTCAAATCACAAAAACGGCGGGGTAAGAGAGAGGGCTGACCGTTTGGGAATTCATTTTGTGCATTTTCCAGCGCGCAAACTTCCCGAATCAGGTGAGTTTATAGACAAAGACGGAAACAAAATAGACCCTTCAGAATTTGGCACAGCCGAAAATTATAAAAAATTGACAGAAAACGCAGATTTAGTTTGTCTTTCTGGTTGGCTCAAATTGGTCACAGGCCTAGACCCCCAAAAGACGATTAACATTCACCCCGGACCTCTGCCCCGATTTGGTGGAGCAGGTATGTACGGACACCACGTCCACGAAGTGGTAATGGAAGCGTATAAAAATGAGAAGGTTTCTCATTCAGCTGTGTCAATGCATTTTGTTACCGAAAAATATGATGAAGGTCCCCTCTTTTTTAGCCAGTCAGTTCCAATTTTCCCAGATGATACAGCCGAAACTTTAGCTAAAAGAGTAAATGAAGTTGAACATAAGTGGCAACCCGTCATCACTGAAAAAGTTTTAACTGGTGAAATTAGTTGGGACGGCAAAGATCCAAAGACACTTAAAGGTCAAATTTTGAATTAACCGGACAAGAAGAAAGGGCGCTGTCGAAACAGTGCCCTTTTGGCTAAAATAAAGTACTTGATTGAAGACTGGTATCCTGTTCGTAAGGCTCATCGGCTCTGAGTTTGAGCTCCGCTACAGCCAGTTCTGTACCAAGATAAATCGCATGGTTTGTCGGAAGATCCGCCACAGCAATTTTGTCTCGCAACTCATTAGCTGTTTTTCCAAAATACCTTTCCAACACTTTCCCGCTTTCAGGATGCAAGAGTGAGACCTTAATTTTCCCTCCATTCTTTGCATAGACGATCTCGATCTGATAGTTACCCCTGGCATCAGTACAGCTTTTCAAACTGGAAGAGTGCCTTCTTAATACTTCCTCAACCTGCTTGAAATAGTTGTTGTAAATCTGAGCACTACCAGAGATTATGGTCAGGATACCTGTTGGTAATCCGATGGCTTCGGCGATTTCGGCCTGGATAACTGCACAACCATAAGCGTTTTCCGGCCAACCTTGGGTCATGTCGTGACTTCGGAAGAAGACGGTCAAGTTCAACTTTTCGTCTTGAACCATTGCTTGTATTAAAACAAGACATGGTGACGAATTATGTTTACGCATCAGCTCGTCCGCCGGATGCCAAGTCAAAGCAATGCACGCCTTGGAATACTTGTCACGTTTCAGGACATCTATAGCATCCTTGATTTGGTCGATACTGCAAACATCTTCTCGATAGTCTACATTTTGGTCAATCCAAGGACCTTGGCCGAATTCAAAATCCATATACTTAGTTGTGGTTACCAGATCTTTGATACCACTAGCATCTGGATAAAAATACGCCCGTAGTTTGTTGCCATAGGTGTAAGCTTTACCTTCCGGTAAAAGCGGAGATAAGATTTCTGCCTGGTACGCTTCGATCTTTTCAGGAGTCAAAGGAACCAAGAAAGGATTGAGGGACAAATCCATGTCCTGAGGCTCATGAATAACCACCGTCATATTGTTAACTTCTTTGACCAAACGATCGGTACCAACATTCATGTAATTAGTGCGACCATAACGCCAGAGATGACGAAGCATTTTAATCCAAGCATCTGGAATATTGTCACCATGAACAACGATTGGTCCACCTTCATACGGGAAAGACTCGTCTGCTTTTTCGTAGCCAAAGACTGCGGGCTCAGCAAACGGATCTTTTCGCTCAAGTGATTTCATTATGCGATTGGCGGCTGTAATCTTTTCTTCAAAAGATGCGTCCAGCATCTCTCGATTGAGATCAATCAACTCCACGCTAACCCTGACAAGTTCAATCATTTCGAGCGGAATATTATTGTCAAAGTAAATAGCATTTTTGAATCCATCAATCTTGCGATGTTCATTGACTCCTTTCTCAAAAAACGCCCTGATAGCATTAGCACTGGTCAGTTCGTTGTTGTTACCATCCATTTTTCTGGATGAAGATTCTTCGCCCAGCAAGATGACATAGCGGATATACGGATTACCCAAAATGTTTCTCACCATCGGTTCAAGACCTGCTGGAGTATAGAAGTTAGAAGCAATAGCCAAGTTTCCTTTTTCAAGTTCCGGTACTATCGAGTCCCGAACTGTCCAAAGAAAAGCCAGGCCAACATTAGCTTCGGTTACTCGAAGTTCCGATGAAGATGGAAAGGCAATGCGGTCGCGAGCGGCCACAGGCCATCCAGATTCACCGTTTGAACCCAAAAGGCTTCTTATTCTTTCAAGCATGTGTACTCCTCTGTGTTAAACAATAGCTTATTTTAAAAAAATGTAAACGGCGCGTCCCTAAAGACGCGCCGTGGCTAGACCTCATACCAGAGGTGATTATAGATGTCCCACCAGTTACTAACTTGGGTGGGAAATATCAAAACGATCTTCACCGGAGCACCTGGAAAAACTGGTTTTGAACTTTCACTTGTTATGTAAATGGTCAGATTCTCACCAACAAGTGGACGTGTGCGTACCTGACCGGAAACCATTTCCCTATAGTCGTATACAGAAGAGTTGACCACAACCAGTATTTCATGACCTTTGGATACCAATTGACGAGGATAGTATCCTATACTATCAGTTAGACACAAATCCTCAATAATATCTTCACTGATACCGATTTTCATAAAAACCTCCTGCATCACTCTAGCACAAACCTTTTAAACATCAAACACTCCTCTTATAAAAAGAAACTGCTGTAGTCATTGACTACAGCAGCGAGCTTGTTGGAACATCAAACCGATACGATAATCTATTTCCGACAGTCAGAGCCATCCCAAATATCTCTTTAACTCTCTCTTGTGAAAGATCTAGTTTGGTAATTCCGATACCTACCTGTCCGAGCCAATGTTTTGAAAGAGAGTATTCATCGTGCGTTAGGAGTTTATTTTGCAAATACTCCTTCCAAACGACCAGATGTTTAATCCTATTAGGGATAATGATATCTCTCACACATCCTGGACACGGAAAATTTGTGATGTATAACACTGCACCAACGGCCGACATTCCATATATCGAACATTGGTTGATAGCATTTTTCTCTGCATGGACTGCCGAGCAGAAGATCTTTCTTTCTTCTCTCAGTATCTCAAAAGTTCCAAGACCATTGCCATTTGTTGAGTCTTTATGGGCTAAGGCTTCATAAAAGCATTCTCCTACATCCAAACAGGTTTCAACACCCGGTGGTGCTCCATTGTATCCAGAAGCAATGACACGCTTATCCTTAATCAACACAGCACCAACTTGACGTTTTAGGCAAGATGACCTAATCCCGGCAATAATGGCATTGATCATGAAAATCTCTTCCCAAGATGGTCGTTGTGACATAATCACCTCCATGGTGAAGTTTACACATTTTAAACAAAACAAAAAGACTTGTTTAAAAAGTCTTTTTGTTGTAAAAAAAACGAAATAGTACTATTCCAAGAGCCATATCCTTACGGCCTAACGCAGGAACAGTACTATTTCATTTTTTTATTTATCTTATTTCACCTCCACCCACACATAATTTTCTGCTGAAAATTTTCGCGGGCCCACCTCGGCTCGTCATCCTCCGGTTCGTAGAAGTGCGATTCAACGCACTTCTACGCCCACACTCCTACAAGTGCCGGCGATTATTTTGACTGCTGAATCTAAATCGTTGGCATTGAGGTCAACCATTTTGGTTTGAGCGATTTCTTCAAGTTGTTTGCGAGTGATGGAGCCCGCTTTTTGAATAGGTGTTTTACCAGACCCTTTTTCTATACCGATAGCTTTCATAATAAGACTAGAAGCAGGTGAAGTTTTTAAGATAAAATCAAAAGTCCTATCTTCATAAACAGAAATTTCAGCCGGCACCAAGGCGCCAGTCATCTCTCTAGTAGCTTCGTTAAATTTGGTAACAAATTCACCAATGTTTATACCGGCTGGCCCCAAAGCAGTCCCGACAGGAGGCGCAGGGGTTGCTTTACCTGCCGCTATTACTAATTTTATTTTTTTTGTTATTTTTTTTGCCATAATTATTATTTTTGCGAGTCAGAAAGTGAATTTCAAAAGTCTGGCCCGTATAACAGGGAGATCCGAGGACTTTTGCAAATTTACTTTCTGACGAGCTACACTTTACCTTAAATTTTCTTGACTTGCAAGAAATCCAGCTCTACTGGGGTTTCGCGTCCAAACATAGGCACCAATACTTTGACTTTACCCCTCTCTTCGTCTACTTCTCCTACTTTACCCTCCAAATCCTTAAATGGACCGTCAACTATCTTAACCGCATCGTCTAAAGATAAATCTATATTATGTTTTACCTTTTCTGAATTCATCCTTTTAAATAATTCATCTACTTCTTTTTGATCAAGTGGCACAGGGAAAACTCCAGCCCCAACGAAACCAGTTACTCTCGGAGTATTCCTCACTATATACCACGAATCATCAGTTACTATCATATCCACTAAAACATACCCCGGATAAATTTTTTCTTCTTCCTCTACCCGCTTGTTGCCTTTTATTTTTATTTTTTTCTCCGTTGGCACAATAACATCAAAAATTTTATCCTCCATACCCAAAGACTCTATACGCTGTTTTAAATTTCTGGTTACTGCATTTTCATAGCCAGAATAGGTATGAATAGCATACCAATTTCTACCTTCTTGTATTTGTTGTTTAGACATATTTAGATAAATAAATTCAAAATTCGTGAAAAAACAAAATCAAACAAACCTAAAAAGAGAGCAGTCAAAATAGAAACAATAATAACGACAACAGAAAAGATGACCGACTGCCTTCTGGTAGGCCAATTGACATGAGAAAGTTCTCCTTTTGTCTCCTTCAAATAACTAATTATTGACATAATATTTTGTTATTAATTTCCTTATTAAAAAACCCCTTACGGGGTCTTTTTATTAAATTGTAATTTCATTATACTCCCATCTAAAACAAAGTCAAGTTCATTATTTAATCTCATAAGTAATACTTATATCTGAAATTATTTTATTCTCTCCAGTTGGTAATTCTGCTCTAGCTGGCATTACTGAAGAAACCATAGCATCTCCCCCAAGACCCATAGCTTTTTCATCATAATACATAGGGTAATTGCCATTTTCGTTGTAATACATTATTTTACCCAAACGAACCCCAAGTTGTTTTGCCAACTCTTTAGCTTTTGTTTTAGCTTCAGCAATGGCCTCCTCTCTAGCTTCTGATACATATTTATCTCTATCATCAATAGTAAATTCTACTCCACTTATATTAGAAACTTCTGTTGCTCCTACTTTAGTAACCAAATCTGCCACTTTTTCTGTATCTCGCACTTTGACAGTGATGGTCTGACTGATTTCATAACCTTTCAAAACATTTTTACCAGCAGGACAAGGATAAGTTATACAAGCAACTTGATTCCATTCATATTTAGGATAAACATTGTAGCTAGTAGTTTTAATATCTTTATCTTCTACTCCCAACTGACGGATTACAGCTAGAGATTTACTCATTTTTTGGTCGGCTTTTTCTTGAGCTTCCACCACAGTGCTACCTAGCTCAATTACTGAAAAATTAAAAGTGGCAATATCAGGTATAGCATAAACTTCGCCAGTACCAGAAACACTAATGGTTGATTGAGGATAAATTTCCCTGCCGACAGTTGGCAATCTTTTAAAATCTCCGATAATTTTTACTAAAAGAAAGGCCGAAAGAAGCATAAGTGAAATAGCAGTCCACTTTGAAACTCTCTTAACCCCCTCTTCTCCAAAAAATTGATTAAACATCTTTTTAGTTATTTATAAATAATGATATTATTATAATATGTCATGGGAAAAATTGCAAAATATTTTTTTTATTGTTTTTTTGATTTTAATAATAGGATCACTTTTTATTTATCAAATATTTGGCAGTAATTTTGACCTAGGAGAAATAAGAGAATATCTTAAAAATTTTGGTATATGGGCTCCATTTATTTTCATATTAATCTACATAATAGGGACAATTTTCATTCCATCCACTCCTTTTATGGCTATCGCTGGCCTTTTGTTTGGATTTGGATATGGGTTATTTTATACCATTATTGGCGGATTTTTAAGTTCTCTTTTAGTTTTTATAATATCAAGAAAATTGGGTCAAAAACGAGTAGAAAGTATTTTAAAAAATAAATACTTAAAGTATATAAATAAATACAACGGCAAACTTGGTAAAGGTGCAATCTTAGACCTTGTCATATTGAGAATAATCCCAATTATGCCCTTTAATGTATTAAATATTTTGATGGGTGTTTCCAAAATAAAAACTCAAGACTATTTAATAGGCACTTTATTTGGTCTTATCCCAAGCAATGTGCTAGCTGTATATTTCGGTTACCTTATGACAAAAATATTGTAATTACTCAACTTTTTTGGCGGTATCTTCTCCCAAAACTCGATCAATATCTTGAACAATAGATTGCAAACTTTCGTCTGATTTGATCACATAGCCAACCACCCCCATAGACATCACGTCACTTATTTTTTTAACACTAGAAAGATTGGAGGAAACCAAAATAGGCACTTTGGGCAAATCATTATCCTCTTGGAGTTTTTTCAAAAAAGCAGTCCCGTCCAATTTTGGCATCATCAAATCCAAAATTATGAGGTCAGGTTTTTCAGATTTAAGTTTTTCTAAACCTACTTCTCCATCTTCAGCAGATACCAACTCATATCTCTCTTTAGGTAGAGCAGCTTCTAGTGTTTTAGAAAAAAACTGGTCATCATCTATTATTAAAATCTTTTTCATAAATTTGTCATTTTTATTTTATAATACATATATAATATCATTAGTTAAGTGGAATAGTAAAGAAAAAACTAGTACCAAACCCCTCTTTTGAAACCAAGCCAATTGCTCCACCGTGAGCCTCTGTAATACCTTTAGCAATAACCAATCCCAAACCAGTGCCCTTATTTTCTCCCTCTTTTGGACTCAATTTGGCCTGTTTAAAGGTGTGGAATAGATCTTTGATACTATCTTCTGGAATACCAATACCAGTATCAGAGACGACCACACACAAAGAAGGCACTTTCACTTTGATATCTTTTTCTTCTGGGAAAACCGAAACTTTTGATCTATCAAAATTTTTAGGAAAATGTTCTTTAGGGTCATAAACAAAAGCAGAAACCAAAATCAAACCGTTGACAGAAGTAAATTTCAGAGAGTTTGATAGAAAATTATTTAAAATCTGTTTTAATGTTTGAGGATCAAATTCAGCCAACTCTGGCAAACTATCATCTAAATAAGTTTCCAAACCTATTTTTTTAACATCAGCTGAAACCTTATAAAAAGAAACTCTGTTATTTATCACCTCTTTGATGTTGGCCTGTTCTTTATTAACTTCAAATTTACCAGATTGAAGTTTAGAAAGATCTAAAATATCATTAACTAATTCAAGCATCGATGCGGAGCCCTGATAAATCAACTTCAAATACTCGTCAAATTTATCAGAATTTTTATCAATGGTACCAGCGACCACCGACTCTGTTATTTTTTTTATACCATCAAGAGGTGAGCGTAGTTCGTGCACTATCATACCTGTAAATTCTTCTCGGACTCTCTCTAATTCAATATCTTTAGTAATATCATTGAAAACCACCACTGCTCCATGCATCTGACTTTCCCCTTTATGATTGGAGTGCAAAACCGGATAGACTCCAATCTCAAAAAATGAGTCGTTGATGTTTATCCTTTCAGAAACAAAAGTTTTTTTATTAACCAAAGCTTCTTCCAGTCTTCCGTGAATATCAAACTTACCACCGAGAGTATCAATAAAGTCAAAAATATTTATATCTTTAGTTACTTCAAATTTTATAATTTTTTTGATAGCAGGGTTAGCGACCACTACTCTATAATCCATATCAACCATCAAAACACCGTCTTGCATACTTTCTACCATCGCATTTAATTTCCCCTTTTCTATTCTAACCACTTCGTGTAAACGAGTGACCGCTTCTGATGCCTGATTAGTTATCTTATACAAAATAGTCATATCATCTTCTTTGTATAAACCTTTGTTTATATGGGCCACAGTCAAAACTCCGACTACTTTGCCGCTAATAACCAAAGGGATATTAAAAAGAGAACCGATATTTTGCTTGATTTCATCTATTACAATAGCTCCAGAAACTACTTCATCCAATTTAAATTTATCAAAAGTTTGGTCAGTCAAAGCAGAGAGTGAATCGGTCATCTTATCTTTCATTTCTTTTAAAAATAGATGACTGACAGATTTTGCAAGATGAGTATTTATTTTTATTTTTTCTGGAGTAACTACAATATAACCGACAGCAGTATAATCTATAAACTGTTTTAGAGAACCAGTGATAATTTGCAATATTTCTTCTACATCTAAAGAATACCCCACTCTCTCTCCCAATTCTTTGAGGATGGCGAGCTCATAGATACGACGAGTAGACTCTTCTCTTTCTTTTATTATTTCCCTTTCTCTTTTTTTAAACAAAAAATAAAAATAAAAAACAAAAAGAGCCAATATTAAAACTATTGAAATTAAAATCAGAGACATTGTGGCGCCTGATAGAAGCGCAATATTCATATTAAGTATTCATTATGCCTTTAAAGAGTTTATTGGCACCAATAACCATAAATATATATCCTATAGCAAAAAAGACTGTGCTGGAAACATTAACCCAAAAATATAAAACCCATTTATCAACAACCATAACTATAGTGCCTAATACAACAAAGAGCATCCCGATTCCAATATAATTAAGGACCAAACCAAAGAGTCCGCCCCCAAGCTTTCTGGCTACTCTAAAAACAAAAAATGTTGCAATAATCCCGATAACAATAGACAAAAGCAAAGAAAAATTATCAGCAAAAACAGAGGCGTAAGCAACTCCATCATTAGATATTGACTCACTTATATTTTGAGCCATTACCATTGTGGGCAAGATTGTCCCTAAAAACGTAAAGAAGAAGAACTTTTTCATATTATATTTAAATTGTTTAAATTAATGTTGAATTGAAGGATATTTTTGAAAAATAGAATTAACAGCATTCTTAACTATCTCTCCCGAAAGAGCAACATATTCATCTATTAATTTTTGCAAAACCACTTGTTCAGGTCCAGAAACTTCAATAACGGCCCCGTCGTCGGCCACTTTTAATCCTTCTACTCCTCTGGCTTTGAGGACGGCAATTTCTGGACCCAAAATAACAATCTGTTTTTTGATTATTTCTGTGAGCATTTGTTTGTAATCTGTATTTGTTGGTTCCATCCCGTTAGAAGTAGGAAATTATATTTATAAATATAACTTACTACTCAAATTAAACTATTAATAAAAGAATCTCGTTTTTAATTTCCGCAACTTCTAACGGGATTCCATATCTATATTTCATTATATCAAAATAAAAAAACTACATTTGACAATTGTGTGGATTGCTCAATTTTAACGAAAAATATCCCAAAATGCCAAGTTGAATCATAGGAGTCAGTCCAACTTTCAATATAGGTACAATAGGCATATTTGGACCATATTGCCACCAATTAGTATAGAGAGCAAACCATTCAATAAAGACAGCCATTATTATTCCAAAAATTATTATGAGCCACATTTTATTTTTAAAATAATTTTTATATAAAAATGGCAGAGAAAGTAAAACAATCAAAAAAGCATCAGCGACAGTAGCTTGCAATAAAATAAACCTAGAAACGGGTCCTCCCAAATAATTATCATAAAGCACAAAATGTAAATTTTCCCAAATAAAATTTAAAACAAAAGCTATTATAAAAATAAAAATTAATCTTTTCATATTAAAAACAAAATTCTAGTGGTTCGACAAGCTCACCACATTGAATTTTTATAGTCATTACTCGTTAAAATTTCTTTGCCCTTCGTTTAACTCAGGACACTGAATTTTTATAGTCATTACATTCCTTAAAAATTCGTGGGTGGTAAATGGGGCTTGAACCCATGACCTCCGCTTCCACAGAGCGGCGCTCTACCAGCTGAGCTACTACCACCATCTTACAAAGAGTATTTTGACATAAAATAAGTCTTTTTTCCAGTTTTTATTCCCAAACAAAATCTCAAATAAATTACTTCAAGAGCATTATCTTTATGACCTAACGCAGAAACAATGTTTTTTATTTTTTTGGCCCCAAAACTAAAATAGTTCTTGAATGAGATTCCGGAACCTGTGAAAAGGTGAGGACAAAGAAATTTTTAGCAAAAAATTTCTGTATTGAATGAAAGAAGCTATTTTAGTTTTTGGTTATCTATAATCAGGAGATTCTTCCATAATACCGACTTTATGATTTGAATATCGAGCTAGAGCATAAAGAGCACTTGAAAGTCTGTTTAAATAAGCTTTGGTTTGCTTGCTTACATTACCTGCCGATACTTTGGCGGAATCCTCTTTTGAATCAGAATTCAAAAGTGTTGGTTGAGAAATTTCTTCAACAACAGCGATGGTTCTTCTCTCTGCTCTCCTAGCGATAGTGCGAGCAATATCAAATATAGCTCCAAGTCCAGCTCCTCCCAGTTGCCATTTGGTTATATCTGATGAGCCACCAGATATAAAGAAAGATTTTATTGGTGGCAATTCTTTTTCAATACCGTCCACAATCTCTTCAAGCTCTTTTACCTTATCTTCAGTGATAGTTTTTGGAGCTCCGGCTAGTTCTGCTTGAATGATAAAAAGATTTTTTTGTATATTGTGGATTATTTCAGCCAAACTTGTCTCACCCAATTTATAACCAAGATGCACCGCTTGCACCTTACAAAGCCCTAAAAATGAATTTATTTCATCCAAGCTACCCAAAGCTTCCGCGATGTTTGAGCTTTTTGAAATCCTTTGGTCACAACTAAAAGTTTTAGTTGTTCCATCATCTCCTTTTTTAGTGTAAAGCATAGTACTCACTTTATACCATAACTAAATATTTTTGCCAGAAGCCAAAAAACCGATGAGTTCCCTAATGGTGCGCGGGAGAGGACTTGAACCTCCACACCCTAGGGGCACTACCACCTCAAGGTAGCCTGTCTACCAATTTCAGCACCCGCGCATTTGTGAAAATTATAGCTGTTTTATATCTTTTTTCAAAAGTGTCAAAGACCGTCTTTGACACTTTTGACTAGGCAACATCTTCTTTTATTTCTTCAACTATATCAGTTTCAACTGGAGATACTTCTTCTTCAATTTCTGGTGCATCAGGTAAAGCTCTGATATTTCTCATTTGACGCCTTATTTCTCTAGCTGCTTTGTCACGAATATAATAAAGTTTAGAACGACGGACTTTAGAACGTTTGGTTATTTCTATTTTTTCTATCATTGGAGAATAAATCGGATAAATCCTTTCCACACCCACTCCAGAGGCCACTTTTCTTAGAGTAAAAGTTCCGCCCGCTTCTTTACCGTGCTTTACTGCCAAACATAATCCTTCAAAATCTTGCAATCTTGTTTTCGGTTTGCCTGTTTTTTTGTCTTTTTCAATTATTTTTTGAGTAACACGAATAGTATCTCCAGATCTAATATCTAGACCCTCTCTTTCTTTTATATTTACCGGTGAAATTATTTTATTCATTTTTTCTATTAGTTAAAATTCGTGTGTATTCGTAAATTATTGGGTTATCTTTTCTTACCCACTTTCCTTCTACTGACAATAAGTTTATTAGAATATTTCTTAGCGCGTCTTGATTTCTGACCTTTACCTGTTGGTTTGCCCCAAATAGAGACGGCGCGTCTTCTACCTCTCCCTTGTCTACCTTCACCACCACCATGTGGATGATCAACTGGGTTCATAGCAGTGCCTCTGACGGTTGGACGGATACCGAGCCATCTACTTTTGCCTGCTTTACCTTTGTTTTCAAGTCTTTTTTCTTCGTTTGAAACAGCTCCGATGCTAGCCCAACAATTTTCTTTAACTTTACGCACTTCGCTAGATGGCATTTTCAAATCAACATAACCAGCATCTTTAGCCAAAACTTGAACAAAATTACCAGCCGAACGAGCAATCTTGGCTCCTCCAAGAGGTTTTAATTCTACATTATAAACAAAAGTGCCTGTCGGAATACCCTTTAAAGGCAACCTGTTTCCTTGTTTTATTTCTGCCGTTTCTCCCGTTATAAGTTTTTCTCCAACCTTAACACCTTTAGGCAAAAGAACATATCTTTTTTCACCATCTCTATATGAAGCCACACCGATAAATCCAGTGCGATTTGGGTCATATTCTACAGAATCTATTTTATAAGGAATATTTAGTTTATTGTATTTAAAATCAATATCTCTATACAATCTTTTATGACCACCACCTTTATGACGCACCGTTATTCTACCGGCATTATTTCGTCCTACAGACCTCTTAACACCAGAAGTTAAAGCTTTTAGAGGCCTATCTTTAGTCAAGACGTTTTTATAGGCGACAATTGACATATGTCTCCTTGATTTTGATGTTGGTTTATAATTTTTTATTGCCATTTCTTTATATTAATTAGAACAATTTATTCAATCTTATCCCCCTTTTTCAAATATACATAAGCTTTTTTGACACCAGCTTTGGTGCCTCTTTTGCCTTTAACAAAAACATTCTTGGTTGGATTTTTTACGATATTTACTTTAACAGGAGAAATCTCATAAAAAATCTTGATTGCTTCAAAAACTTCTTTCTTAGTAGCTAAAGGAGCAACTTCAAAAGCATAGACATTTGATTCTGCCAAATAACTAGCCTTTTCAGTAATGCGAGGCCTCAATAATATATTCGCGTATTTTGCTTTTAAATCTATTGTCATATAAAAAATTATTTTACTTTAACTTTTGCCTTTACTTTTGTTTTTGCTTTAATTTCTGTTTTAATTTTTTCAGTCTTAGGAGCAATTTTAACCTTAGAAGACAACTTAACGGAAAAGGTTTTCATTGATTCTTCGGGTTGAGTTACTATCAAATATCGATATTGCAACAGATCTAAAACATTTAAATCTTTTACATCTCCGACCTCTAAATTACCAAAATTACTAAAACTTTTCAAAGTATTGGTATTTTTTTCTTGAAGAGCAATAAAGACAGCATTTTTCCTTCTGTTGATAGAATTCATTTCTTTAATCTTTGAAAGAGAGACTATGATATTTTTAGCTTCTTTAGTTTTTGGTTCTTTTAAAGAAATATTATCTAAGAAAAACACTTCTCCATCTTTAAATTTACGAGAAAGGACGGTGAAAAGAGCTTTGGCTTTCATCTTTTTGTTTATCTTTTTTGAATAGTCTTTATCATTTCTAGGGCCATGAGTCACTCCTCCCCCGACCCATATAGGACTTCTGCGAGAACCGTGTCTAGCCCTACCGGTGCCTTTTTGTCTCCATGGTTTTTTGCCAGTACCAGAAACTTCTCCTCTTGTTTTGGTATGAGCAATAGGAGTTCTTTTATTAGCCATCATAGAAGTAGCTACTTGATGGACCAAATCTTCATTCCAAGGTAAACCAAAAACTGTCTCCGGAAGTTTTATCTTTCCTGTTTCTTTACCTGTTTGATTGTATATTACTGCTTCCATTTTTTTGAAAATTCTATTTTAAATTTGTAGAACGAATTTCAACCAGCGTTCCTCTTCTGCCTGGGACTGCACCAGATACTAACATTATGTTGTTTTCCTTATCTATATCAACAATTTTTAAATTCTTGACTACTGTCCTATCATTACCCATACGGCCTGCCATCCTCAATCCTTTGAAAACTCTTTGAGGTCCTGTAGCGCCGATAGAGCCGGGCTCTCTTTCAGAATGTTTTTGTCCATGACTTCGAGGACCACCATGGAAACCATGTCTTTTGACCACACCCTGAAAACCTTTACCCTTTGATATAGCGGCAACATTTACACTTTCTCCAATATCAAATGTTTCTATCATAAGACTATCTCCCTTATTTAATGAAAATACATCATCCAATCTAAACTCTTTAAGAGTAGCGAAGCTCTCTTTTCTTCCTTCTGGCAATGGCATATCTTTAAGATGACCTAAGACAGGTTTTGAAATATTTTTCTCTTTACGAAAACCAGTAGCCACTTGAACGGCACTATAACCATCTTTTTCTTTAGTTTTAATTTGAGAGACCACTGTAGGCTCCATTTTCAAAACAGTAACAGCTCTTGCTTTACCATCTTCCCCAAAGACTTGGGTCATATTTATTTTTTTAGCTAATGTAAATTTCATTTAATTAAATACCGCCCTTCGCTACCCACTTCGCTAAAGCTACGAGGGTCAAGGAAAGCTTTGGCAGGCAATGAAAAACGCCGTTTGGCTTTTGGTAGCTTAACAGAATAGTAAGATATTTGCAAGACTTATAACAATAAAAAACAAAAAACCACCTTTTGGTGGTTTTTTGATACTTGCACACTTGTATTTTTCTAACTTTTAAATTATATAATCTTCACATCTATGTTTACTCCTGAAGGCAAAGAAAGGTTGGTTAGAGAATCCATTATTTTTGGAGAAGGGTTGATGATATCTATCACTCTCCGATGAATTCTCATTTCAAATTGTTCACGAGCGTCTTTATAGACAAAAGGAGAACGATTGACAGTCCACTTTTTTATTTCAGTTGGCAATGGTATCGGTCCAACAATCGTAGCATCATAACGAAGAGCTGTGTCAATAATCTGCTTAACCGAAAGATCAAGCACTTTATATTCATAAGCCATCACTCTGATACGCAACTTAGAAATTGGCTCTTCTTTTTTTGAAGAACTTTTTTTCTTTGTCCCGCGAAGCTCTGTCTTTTTAGGCAAAGTAGAATCTTTTTTTAATGTGCTTTCTTTCATGATGATACTAAAATTTTGCGAAACTCAACGAAAGGCTACAAAAATTTTTAGAAATTATTTTATACTTTTCGTATTTAATTTCGTTATCTTTTCGTAGTTTTCGCATGATTTTCGTATATTAAGCAACAATCTTAGTTACCACACCCGCACCAACTGTCTTACCTCCTTCACGAATAGCAAATCTTTGTTTTTCTTCCAAAGCAACCGGAGCTGTTAATTTGACTTTAAAGGTCACAGTGTCCCCAGGCATAACCATCTCTACCCCTTCGGCTAAAGTCACTTCACCGGTAACATCAGTAGTTCTAATATAGAATTGTGGTTTATAGCCAGTGAAAAATGGTGTGTGTCTGCCTCCTTCTTCTTTCTTCAAGATGTAAACTTCTGATTCAAAATCTGTATGAGGAGTAACACTTCCGGGTTTAGCAATAACTTGACCTCGGTGAACATCATCTTTTTTGAGACCACGTAGCAAGATACCAGCGTTATCTCCAGCTTGTCCTTCTTGAAGTTGTTTGTTAAACATTTCAATACCAGTAATAGTAGTTTTTTGAGCCGCTTTAAGGCCGATTATTTCCATTTCTTCACCTACTTTTACTTGGCCTCTTTCAATTTTTCCAGTAACTACCGTCCCCCTACCTTCAATAGAGAAGATATCTTCAATCGGCATAAGGAATGGTTTGTCTAATTCACGAACAGGCATTGGGATATAAGAGTCAAGAGTTTTTACTAATTCAAAAACTTTTTGAGCCCATTCATCACTCATATCATTAGCTTCTAAAGCTTTAAGACCAGAACCTCTGATGATAGGAGTAGCAGCACCGTCATATTGATTTTTAGTCAAAAGTTCACGAATTTCTTCTTCTACCAAATCAATCAAATCTTGTTCTGCCACCATATCGCATTTGTTTAGGAAGACAACTATTTTAGGCACACCGACTTGGCGAGCCAAAAGGATATGCTCTCTAGTTTGAGGCATCACTCCATCTGTAGCTGCTACCACAAGCACCGCACCATCCATTTGAGCGGCACCAGTAATCATGTTTTTAATATAATCGGCGTGACCGGGAGCATCAATGTGAGCATAGTGTCTTTCTGGAGTCCAGTATTCACTATGATGCAAAGCAATGGTTATGCCACGAGCTTTTTCTTCTGGAGCATTGTCAATGCTATCTACTTCTTCAATACGAGAACCATAACCATCCGCTTTGTTCATATCAAGAACTTTAAGAATTGCGGCTGTTAAGGTAGTTTTACCGTGGTCAACGTGACCAACTGTTCCTACGTTTATGTGTGGTTTTGAACGATCAAATACTTCTGCTGCCATAATTTTTTGATTAAAATTTATTATTAATTATTTTTTAAAATTGCGACAAAATAAAAGTCGCTTATTTATCAATATATCATATACTAACAAACTCTTAAAAGAAGTCAAATCAGTGAAAATAATTTTTTGAGTTTTTGATCAATTTCAACAATATATGCTTTTTCCAAAACACCAATCTCCCCAAGTATAATTTTCTTTTCAAGAGTAGCTATTTTGTCAATTTTTATGACAGAATCAGTTTTGAGTCCGTTTTTTGAGGATGGCTCAACAAAAATATCAAATTCAGATCTTTTTAATCCTAATGATGAAATAAATGCGACCAAACAATCTTCTCCTTTTTTATGATTTGAGAGAATTATTGACGGTCTTACTTTGCTACCGGAGAGATCGGTAAAAGGAAAAGGGGTGAGCACTATTTTCCCCTTAGGCATACTTAGGCATACTTAGGCATACTTAGGCATACTTAGGCATACTTTTTCTTAATATCAGAATATGAGTAAATATCCGGCTCGTATTTTAAGAAATCAAAACTTTTTGAGTTAGCATTTATATTTGTTATTTCATTCAAATTCTCGTTGCGGTTCGCTGGAAATTGTATAATAACAGCATCTATGATTTTTTTTGTTCCTATGGCAAAAACATCTCCGCGATTTTTTACTTGGTCTATTATTTTTTTCATATCTTTCTTGGCTTCAGATATTGTTATAGTTTTCATTAATTGAATTATAGCAAAAAGCAAACAATTAGCAAACCCCCCAAAAGAAGTCAATACAAAAATGCCACTAAGCAAAAATACCAGAGGTAGCGCGTTTGAGGCGAGAGAGTTCTTCGGAAACTATTTTGTCAAAATCGGGAACTTTAGACTTAAGGAAAGAGATAATTTTTTGATAATCATTACCAGCATCATCAATAGTCCGGTCAAACTCATTCATCGCATCTTCATCCATTACATCTACAGCCCTTTCTACCACTGATTCAAAAAGCATATTGCCTATTTTTTCTATCATCTCTTCTCGTTGTCGAGAATCCATATTTTCCAGTCCAAAATCTTTTACTATTTTTATTTTAAATTCTTCATTCATTTTTTTAATTTTCGTTATTTATATCTAATGGGACTCATTACACTATGCTACTTTTGATAATTGGTTTTGTGGATGCTCTAATGAATACTTAACTAGTCTTCTTAAAAATTTCTCTACATTTTCGTTATTATACGGCTTAACTGTATTATTTGTTTGTTCCATTAATCCAATTACCTGCTTCATTAAAATGCTGTGTTTTTTGGATTGAGACAATTCATTAATAATCTCTTCTGGCAATTCAGCTCTATTTGAATCACCTGTATAATATTCTACTACATTATTTGCTGGAAATTTTGCCATTTTTCCCCATTCTGGAGTATTTACTCCTGCTACTTTACCGAGACCTAGAAAACCATCTTTACCATAGACATCATCAATTCCATTAAAGACCGCTTCTTCGACTTGAGCTTCAAGTTTACTTCCAGAAAGTATATTATTAACATCAGAAGCCATGGATCTTACATCGTTAACGAGATGTTTACTTCCCTCAAGTTCTGGTGGAGGTAGTGGTTCAGCCATAGGCCCAAGTTCAGAATCAGAATCAGAATTTGTTTCTAAATTGTCTGAAATACCAGATTTGATAGGTTCAACAATAACAGGATTTTCTAAAGTTTCTGGAATATTAGACTTGATTGGTTCTACTTCAGTCGGAGTTTTTAAAATTGGAGATGGTTCTACTGGTGCTTCAGATTCGGAAGGTTCGGGTATCTCGTTAATCGCTTCTACTTTTGGTTTAGTTGCCAAAATCTCTGCCACTTTGTCATTAGTCAATTTTACATTTGGATTTTCCTGCAAATAAGTAGCGATTTGAGCATCTTTGTGCAATATATTTTGTTGCTCTTCTAACGTTTTTTTAGCTGCTCCATCTAAAACTTTTTTTACTTCTTCTGCATCACCCAACAACTTAGATAGATCAATTTCTTTACCTGTTTCTACTTTAACTCCAAAATCAGGATCAGAAGTTAGACCGTATTTTTCTGGATCACCTATTTCCCTACCTATGCCTTTGTTTGTAAAATAAGAGATTGCATTATTTTTTTGAGCTTCAGTAAATCCTCTAAATTGCTCATTTTCTTCAAGACCTTTTTGCACTACATTCCAAAATGAATTGGTTTTACCTTCTATTTTTATATGTTTCAAATTTTCTGGGTTTTCAAATATTTTTTCTACTGTAGCGGTATTAACTATTTCTTCTTGTGGAAGTTTTGGTCCGACAAAACCTTCTTCTTTAGGTAGCATCGGACCAACAAAATCAGACTCTTTAGGTTCTATAGGGCCGACAAAAGGATGATCTTCTTGTGGAAGTTTCGGTTCGACAAATTCCTGCTTCTCTGACACTATTGATTCAGCCGTATTTGAAGTTTCAGTTTGAGTAGGTTTAGTTGAAACTTCTAAAGGTTCGGGCTCTGACACAGTTGGATTTTCTGGAGTTTGTGTTTCTACTACGGGTTTTGGAATATGTCCCATTTTCGGCTTCAGTGTAATATGTTCTGCTTCTACTTTTACTCCTGTGTTTTCAGTAACAGAGGGCTTAAATCCAACTCTAGGTCCTCTAAATAATTCTTGATGTTCAAGACTACTACTGGCTTTATTTTCTATTACAACATTTGGTTCAACGTTTGACCCAACCACTTCAGGGACATTAGCAAAAACACCCTCAACCAGATTGGCAAACATTCCCGTCCCAGCACCAGCAACCGTAACAATACCCATTTTCTTCATAGCCATCCTAGACTTTTTCTTTTCATATTTCTTCTCTATTTCTGAAAAATAATTTGCTTTTTCTTCTAAATCTATCTCATTATTATTTTTAAGAGCTTCTATTTCTTCCTCTTTAGCTTCTTCTAATGCTTTAATTGACCAAGCTATTCTTTTTTCTTTATATTTTCTCTTTATCTTTTCAATCTGTTCCAATTTTTCTTCTGAAGATAATCTTGAATATTCTTCGGAATACTTTACTTCCTCTATGTCTATATTTTCATTATCTTCAGACCATCTTTTTTCAGCTCTAGTTTCAACAAATTCCCCAGCGCCAACACCAGCCACTCCAGAAAAAAGTTTTTTTCCTAAAAAACCAACTGTCCCCCATGCTCCTGCACCACCACCAAGAGCCCAACCTACTCCAGCGCCTAATGCAAAGTTCACACCTCTTCTTTCCCATTTTGAAAGTCCTAAATATCCTTTAATTACTTTATTTCCTAATACTTTCGCTGCTTCTATTTTTGCTTTATCTTTCCATGTTTTCTCTCTGTTTGCCCTAATGGCTTTGAGATATAGATCATTCTCACGCACAACCATTTCTTCAAATAAATAGCTATTGAGATTGTTTTTTTGTTCTTCGCTTATAGAATCTTCATCTAAATTATTTGCTCCAAGCCAACTTCTTTTTAATAAATTATATATTTTTTCTTTTTCACTAATATATTTTTCTTTTAAATAATCAATACTAGCTCCTGTTTCAGTACCAAAATTAGCTTTCGTAGCTTCGGCTTTGGCTAATTCATCTCTCAATTTATCAAATTCTGCAAAATCTTCTGTCCAAGCAGGGAGTTCTTCTTCTGCCTCAGTGGAATTTTCAACAGGAGATATTTGCTGCTCCTGTGGTGATATAGATTCTGGAACTGCAACTTCTGAAATAAACAAGGTATCTAAAAAATCAGTTATTTCTTGCTTAGTGATACCAAGATCTAAATATAAAACATTATCCTCAATAAAAATTTTGGAATCTTGCTCAAATCTGGGATAACCCAATCGTATTGTCTTAAATTTTTCTTTTAATTTATCTTTTTCAGAAACAGATTCTAGAGCTTCTTTAATTTCGTTATATTTATTTTCCACTTCTGCAGATGCCTTAGTCTCTTCAAACTTTCCAATTTGTTCCTCATTAATCTCCAAATCAATCTCCAAATCACAGGTCGCATTATTTAAATTTTCCCAAGCCGTAGGGGTTTGGTCTTCTAATTTTTCAGACGTAGATCCAAGTAAAGCTTGTTTTTGTTCAAGTGATAAATTTGGATTTAATCCACCTGTTCTTCCTTCTATACCACTGGAATTTTCTAGTTTGGTTTCCATACACAATATTATACGCCAGTGAATTTTAAAGTTAAAGGGAAAAGTGTGATTTTAAGCAAGAGGTTGACAAAATCTTACCAAGGTATATAATGGTCCTAATACTGAAATCAGAGATGTCCGCCTTCCGGCGGATTTTATGTTTCTAGTTTTAGAAATTAGGTTAATTAGAATAATTAGAAATTTATTTAATATTATGTTTGATTTAAAAGTAATAAATTCGGTCCTTGACCAATTAGAAGAAGAGAGAGGCATAGCAAAAGAAAAAGTCATAGAAGCCATAGAGATGGCTTTAGCTACTGCTTATAAAAAAGAATACGGCAAACGTGGACAGATAGTCCGCGCTAATTTTGATTTGAAAAGTGGCGATGTAGAAATGAATCAAGTGAAAATAGTTGTAGATGATACAAAAGTATTTATGGACAAAGAGTCTCTAGAGGATGCCCTAGAAGAAGCGGAAAAAAATGATGACGAAAGAGTTCTTTTCAATCCAGAACATCATATTTTACTTCCAAATGCCCAAAAAATAAAAAAAGATGCCGTAGTCGGAGATGAAATAATTTTCCATCTCGAATCAAAAGGAGATTATGGACGTATCGCCAGTCAAACAGCCAAACAAGTCATTATGCAAAAAATCAGAGAAGCTGAAAGGTCTTCGGTCTTGAAAGAATTTGGTGAGAGAGAAGATGACATTATATCTGGAACTGTTCAAAGAATTGAGAGAGGTAACATTTTTGTTGATGTTGGTAGAGCTGTTGGTATCTTATCTTACGAAGAACAAATCCCAGGCGAAAGATTCAATCAAGGAGAAAGGGTGCGAGCTTATTTATACAAAGTGGAAGATGGTCCCAAGGGAGTGGCTCTTCGTCTTTCTCGTTCTCATCCAAAATTTTTGGTTAAACTTTTTGAAAATGAAGCTCCTGAATTAAAAAACGGGACCATAGAAATAAAATCCGTAGCAAGAGAAGCTGGTTCACGTTCTAAAATAGCTGTTGCTTCAAATGACAATTATATTGACCCAGTTGGATCTTTAGTTGGCCAAAGAGGAGTCAGAGTAGCTACCGTCACTTCCGAACTTGGTGGAGAAAAAATAGATATCATAGAGTGGTCTGAAGACCCAGCCGAATTTATAGAAGACGCCCTCTCTCCAGCTAAAATAATCTCCGTTGAAATAAACGAAAAAAATAAAGAAGCCGCTGTTATAGTTTCTGAAGACCAACAATCTCTAACAATAGGCAAAGGTGGCCAAAACGTTCGTCTAGCCGCCAAATTAACCGGTTGGCGTATTGACATCAAATCAACTAAAGGAGAAGAATTAGAAGTGGCCGAATAAGTTTAAAAATCAAGGGGAACCCTTGAAGAAATGCCCCAAAGGGTTCCCCTTGATTTTATTTTCATGATACAATAGAGAGTGTTTGGTGTGGACCGTATGGTCATTTACAAATAAATTAAATATATGAGAAATAAATTATTACTTTTGATGATAGCTTCTTTAATAGCTTTACCAAATTTATCTCTGGCTGAGTCAAATTATTCTGATACTGAAGCGGCAAGAGAAGCCTCAGAATATAACGCAGAGCAAAAAAGAGAAACTATTAAAGACGAGATAGAAGCTAAAAAAGAAGCTCTGGAACAAGAGATGGAGCAAAATAGAGAAGAAATAAAAAATAGAGTAGAAGAAAGAAAAGAAGGTTTAAAGAATAAAATTGAAGAAAGAAGAGAAGAATTAAAACAAAACCTAGAACAAAAAAGAGAAGAAATAAAAAATAGAGTAGAAGAAAGGAGACAAAATACTACTGATCAAATCACAGAAAGAGTAAACAAATTTATAAGTAAAATAATAGAAAGGTTTAGCACTGCAGCCAATCGTTTAGATATCTTGGTTATTAGGATAGAATCAAGAATTGAAAAAATAGAAGCTAGAGATATTGATGTAACAGAAGCCAATGATCTTTTGGTTATTGCTAAAACTAAAATAGAAACAGCTAAAACAAGTATCTCTCTTATAGCTCTTCCAGAAATTATTGACCCAGCTGCTTCAACTACGGCAAGTGCCATAAAAGAAGCTTTTGAAACAACTAAAACTCAAATAGAACAAGCTAAAAAAGACCTTAAAGCAGCTCACGCCGCTCTGGTAGAAGTAATAAAAAGTCTAAAACCGGGAGACAACAAACTTAGAGAAATCGAAAACGATGAATCTGAAGATGATTCGACCGCCACTACAACCGATGATAATTAAAGATTAAAAAATTATAAATTAACTTAAATAAAAATGGATACTTTTAATCCAAATCAAATGCCCCCAATGCAAGAGCAGTCAGAAAAAAAATCTATCGGACCGCTTGTTGCTGTTATTATTATTTTGGCTCTTATTGTCATAGGTGGTTTATATTTTCTAAAAACACGGTCATCTCAACCTGTTTATGAAGCACCTACAGAAGAAGTTGATACCATTAGTGAATCTTTAAATCAACAAAGCGATTCCGATGAATTAAATTCAATAGAGGCAGATCTAAATGCCACTGACCTAGACAATCTAGATCAAGGAGCCGCTGCGATAGAGGCCGAGTTATAATAAAATATTTTGTTTATACAAATTAAAAAAGAAGTGAATATAAGTCACTTCTTTTTTAATTTCTTGCTTCAGATAAAATTTTGATATAAACTGACGAAACAAATGACATACGAAGTCAAAATGAAAAAACTGCCAAAGTCAGAAATAGAGCTAGAAATATCTCTTCCAGCTGATTTTTTGGATTTAGGAAGAAAGAAAGCTATAAAACTATTTAGTGATTCTTTAGATATTTCTGGTTTTAGAAAAGGCCATATTCCCGAAAAAATAGTGATAGAAAAAATAGGTGAAGGTAAAATTTTAGAAGAAGCGGCTGATATTATATTAAAAGAACACTTTTCTAAAATTATAGAGCAAGAAAAGTTGGATATAATAGGTAGACCAAATGTCTCAATTACCAAATTAGCTTTAGGAAATCCAATTGAAATTAAAGCCACTTTTGCCATAATTCCCTCTTTTGAATTGCCTGATTATCGAGCGATAGCGAGATCCAGCGTAGCGGGAGCGAAGTTGGATAAAAACATAGAAACCACAGACAAGGAGATTGATGAAGTCCTGTTGCAAATAAGAAAAAACAAAGCTCACTTCGACTGGCATAACGCGCACCCTGATGAAAAAGGTCACAGTCATCCAAATATAGAAGAAAAAGATTTACCAGAACTCAATGATGAGTTTGCCAAATCTGCTGGAAACTTCAAAAACTTAGACGAACTTAAAGAAAAAGTAAAACAAAATATTAAAGATGAGAAAAAAATACGAGATATAGAAAAAAAGAGGGCCTCTATCATAGAAGAACTTGTTAAAAATACAAATATTGAGTTGCCTGATATTTTAATAGAAAGTGAGGTTAATAAATCTCTAGCCCAAATAAAAGATGATGTAGAAAGAGTTGGTCATAAATTTGATGAATATTTAATTCAAGTTAAAAAAACAGAAGACGATTTAAAGAAAGATCTTAAAGAAAGTTCAGAAAAAAAAGCTAAAGTTCAACTCATCTTCAATGAAATCGCTAAAGTAGAAAAGCTAGAGCCAAACAAAGAAATTTTAGAAAATGAAGTTAAAGAAGTATTGAAACATTATCCAAACGCTTCTGAAACCAATGCGCGCATCTATGTAGCCACCATTTTGATCAATCAAGAGGTTTTGAAATTGTTGGAAAATCCTAAGAACTAACTCGCCTCCCCTCTCTTAATTTAAGAGAGGGCGACACGAAGTGCGGGGTGAGTTAGATAAAAGGAGAAGAGTCAGAAGAGAGTTAGAAAAAAAGAAAATATATGCTATACTCTCTGATATGAACGAAACAAATTCAATATTAGTTCCAACAGTTATAGAAAAGACTCATCAAGGTGAGAGAGCTTATGATATTTATTCCAGACTTTTGAAAGAGAGGATAATTTTTATTGGCGGTCCGATTGACGATACTGTCGCCAATTTGACGATTGCCCAACTTTTATTTCTTCAGACCGAAGACCCTAAAAAAGACATTTCTCTTTATATAAATTCGCCGGGCGGATACATTCATTCCGGTTTGGCAATTTTAGATACTATGAATTATATCAAGCCAGATATTCAGACAATTTGTGTCGGTATGGCCGCATCAATGGCTTCAGTTTTGCTTTCAGCCGGCGCTAAAGGAAAAAGATTTATTTTACCCAACTCGGAAGTGATGATACATCAACCTCATGGTGGTAGCGAAGGTCAAGCGACCGATATTGAAATCAGTGCCAAACATATTTTAAAACAGCGCGACTTATTAAATAAAATGCTGGCCAAAAATACCGGGCAATCTTTAGAAAAAGTGGAAAAGGATGTTGACAGAGATTTCTTTATGACCGCCGATGAAGCCAAAAAATACGGTATAGTTGATAAAATTCTATAATTTTGTATAATACTTTCATTAGTATTTAAACAAAAGTAATTTAGTCTGAATTTCAGATAAGAAAACGAGAATTTTAAACTAAAATGTCCTTAATTTGCAACAAAACAAAGGAAAGACTCTCATTTCAAGCTATGGCTAGCTTGATCTAAAATAGGATCTAAATTACAGCAAAATATATGTCATTAAAATTAGCAATGCTTCTGGCAGGTCTGGCAGCATTTGTTGGTGTCGGATTTGGTTACTTTTTAAGATGGATTATCTCCTTAGGTCAGCGTGGCTCGGTAGAAATTCATGTCAAACAGATGGAGCTTCACGCTAGAGAAGAAGCCAAAAGAATCACCGAAGAAGCTGAAAAAAAGGCCGAAGAAACTTTAAAAGAAGCCCGAATAGAGTTCAAAGAAAAAGACGAAAAAATTAAAAAGATGGAGGACCGTCTTATCAAAAAAGAGGAATTTTTGGATAAACGACAAGTTGATATAGACAAAGAAGTTGAACAAGTCAAAAATAAAGTCTCTGAAGTAAAGACAATCAAAGAAAAAATAGAAACCTTAGAAAAACAAAAGTTTGAAGAACTTCAAAAAATTTCCAACCTATCAGAAGAAGAAGCCAAAGAAGTATTGTTGAAAGAGATAGAAAATAAACATGAAGAAGATATTTTAGTTAGAATGCAAAAACTAGAAAATACTGGTGGTGAAAAAATAGAAGCTAAAGCCAAACAAATATTAACTTCTTCTATCCAAAGACTCGCCAATTCAGTCTCTTCTGAAATTTTTTCTACCACCGTCACTATCCCCTCTGATGAAATAAAAGGCAAAATCATAGGCAAAGAAGGTAGAAATATCAAAGCTTTTGAAAGGGCTTCCGGAGTAGAAGTTATTGTTGATGATACACCAGGTCTCATCACCATCTCCTCATATGATTCTGTCCGCAGGCAAGTGGCAAGAGTGGCACTAGAGAACTTAATTTCTGACGGCAGAATCCAACCAGCCAAAATTGAAGAAATGATAGAAAAAGCCAAACAGGATATAAACAAAATAATTAAAGAAAAAGGTGACGCTGCTGCTTATGAGTGTGGCGTTTTCAATCTTGACCCAAGGATCACAGGTATTCTCGGCAGATTACACTTCAGAACTTCTTATGGTCAAAATGTATTGCAACACTCTATAGAAATGTCTCACATTTCCGGTATGTTAGCAGCCGAAATCGGAGCCAATGTTGCTGTAGCTAAAGCCGGAGCCTTGCTTCACGATATCGGCAAAGCTGTGGACCACGAAATTACCGGTACTCACGTTGAAATTGGAAGAAGGATTTTACAAAAATTTGGTGCTGACGAAAAAATAATCCGAGCTATGGAAGCTCATCACGGCGAATATCCATATTCCACTTTAGAGTCATACATAGTCCAATCAGCTGATGCTATATCTGGTGCTAGACCAGGAGCTAGGCGCGACAGTGTTGAAAACTATTTAAAGAGATTGAGTGAACTAGAAGGTATCGCTACCTCGTTTACAGGAGTAGAAAAAGCTTATGCCCTCCAAGCTGGTAGAGAAATAAGGATTTTTGTTACCCCTTCAGAAGTAACTGACCTAGAAGCTAAAGAGACCGCTCGTCAAATAGCTATCCGTATCGAAAACGAACTCAAATACCCCGGTGAAATCCGTGTTGTAGTCATCCGCGAATCCCGCACTATTGAATACGCGAGATAATATTATTGTAATTTTGTTTTGGTATGTATTTAATTACGTAATTAAATACGTATTATTTCTCATACACAAATTACTCACGACCGTGAACAATCTGTGTATTTGAATTTTAAATAAGGTTGGGTTTAATTAGATCAATTCATAACCTTTTCCTTCTTCTGGATAAATTGCTTCTATATCAAGATAATCGCGGATGCGTTGAGTAAGAAAAAGAGAAGCTTTTGGCTCACCCATAATTACAAAAACTTTTTGAGGTGCTGTTTTCTCGACAAACTCCAACAGATGCTCCGAATCTTTGTGTGATGAATATCCTGTGATATTTTTTATAGTAGCTCTGACTTTTACTTTTTCTTTACCATTTTTTTTATTACCATCTGTATCTATAAAAACCTGCTTTTTGCCATCCAAAATAGCTCTACCCAAAGAGCCAACAGACTGATAACCAACCATTATGATGGTGGCTTTTGGATCAGGTAAATAATGAGCTTCGTGATTTACGATTCTCCCCCCTTCCGACATACCAGAGCCAGCTAAAATTATTTTAGCTCCTTTTATTTTCTCTATCTCTCTAGATTCTTCTGCCGTTCTAATCATAGTAAAATTTGGAAAATCAAAAATGTCATCTCCTGCTTTTATTTCTTCTTTTACTGATTTTTTAAAATCATCCATATGTTTTTTGTATATGTCAGTCACTTTCAAAGCCAAAGGAGAATCCAAAAATACTGGCACTGCTTTTATTTCTTTGTCTTCAATCATATTGTTTATTTCATAAAGCAAGACTTGAGTCCTCTCTATAGAAAAAGCAGGTATCACAATAGCACCATCTTTTTTAATTCCTTCCAAAAGAGCTTGTTTTAATTTTTCTCTTCTTTCTTTTTTGTCTTCATGATTTCTGTCTCCATAAACACTTTCCATTACTATATAATCCACATCTTTTGGAACTTGTGTATCAGGCAAGAGGGGTGAGGGAGAATTACCCAAATCCCCAGTAAAAGCAATTTTTTTATCACTACAAGAAATATTCAAAATGGCCGAACCCAAAATATGTCCAGCATTTTGCATTTCCAAAAAACATCCCGAAAAAAGTTCAATCTTTTCTCCATATTTTTTACCCTCCCAAAGAGAAAAAGTTTTTTGTATATCTCCCTCCTCAAAAAGTATTTTATCTGGATGTTTTGCCTTTAATACCTTTAAAGCATCTTGGAGCATTGGATGCGCTAGCTCCAAAGTTTGTTCGGTAGAAATTATTTTCCCCTTAAATCCATCTCTGACCAATTTTGGTATCTTTCCTATGTGGTCCATATGAGAATGAGTAACAAGGAGCAAATCTACTTCTGCTGGATTATATTTAAAGGGTGTAAAATTTTTTTCTTCAGCAAACTTTGCCCCCTGCAAAAGTCCACAATCAACTAAAATTTTCTTCTGATTCACCTTGAGCATAATGTTAGCTCCAGTAGTGCTTCCCACTCCACCATAAAATATTAATTTTATATTATTCATCCCGTTAGAAATTTAGCTTCTAAAAGTTTAGTATTTAATTTTAAGTATAATAAATATATCATGGTATTTCTAACGGGATTCATTGTTATTTTTTTCTTCCCAAATAAAAGCATAGAAAGATGAAGTGACCGCACCCAAAAGGTCCATTATCAAATCCATCATAGTATCATAAGGATATTCCGCTTTTAGTAATACATCTTCTCCAAGAAAAAGTTCAAATATTTCCCAAGAAATTCCTATAAAAATTGTTCCAGTGATAGCTATTATTAAAAAATGTTTTAAACTCCTGTCTTGAGAATTAAAAAAACTAGAAAAGAAATACAACCACAAAAAAAAGGCAGCCGAAGTAGCCCCTCCAAGAAAATGAACTACGCTATCAAACTCATAAACAGACCAATATAAATGATTAATATTGGCAATATAATTAAGCACCCCCACTATTGCAAGTAAAACAAACATTTCCCAAAATAAGGGTTTTTTTAACATAAAAATATAATAACATATTGGCACACAAAATCCGCCCAAGGCGGATAAAGTGTAGGACCACCTAGAATAATTCCCTAATTGTAAAATATTAGGTGGGTGGCCTCAACTACAAAAATCAGAACACCGAAGCACTCATCATATCATAGAGATATTGGCCTCCCTGAATATGTTCAACTTAGAAAATATCCAAGTGATCCTATCTGTATTATACTACTATTCAAGGAATCCATCCAAGTTTACATCATACAAAATCTGTTCGGCAATTAAACGATAATCTATAAGTTCATTATCCTTAAACCAATGTTTTATTTCTTTTTCAGATTCTTCAGATGTGCCCGATGCGTGAATCAAATTTCTAACTGCTCTACCATCAGTGTCAGCCATTATGTATGAATCTAAAACATAATCACCCCTTATGGTGCCCACATCGGAACTTCTTGGTTCAGTACCCCCAACTATCTTACGAACTAATTCGGTTGAATGAGCTCCCTGCCATACCATAGCCACCACCGGACCAGAAGTCATATATTTTTTTAATTTTTCTAAAATAATTGCCGTGATTTCTAAAGGATCTTCTGTTGGTAATTTTTCTCCTTTCTCTCTAGCATTTTTAATTCTTTTCTCTCCTGTTATCCTTCGCCATTCTGGATCTAAAGTGTAATGTTTTTCTATATGTTCTTCGGTTGGCAAACACATTTTCAAAGCCACCAACTTTAATCCTGGCCTTTCCAATCTTTTAATAATTTCACCAATAAGAGTCCTCTGAACCCCATCTGGCTTGATGACTACTAAAGTTCTTTCTGTTTTTGGATGATTCATATTATTATGAGTCAAAAAATAGTTCTTGAGCGAAATTCCGGAAGCTGTGAAAAGCTGAGGACAAAGAAATTTTTAGCAAAAAATTTGCTGTTAGAGCGGCCCTTCACCGCGATTGGCTTTATTTGGCACATATGGCTCTTCATGCACACTGTAGCCAACCCCATGACCTGACAATCCTTCAACAACCCCAAAACCATATTTAATAGCTACTTGCATAATAGCATCTCCTATGTCTCCAATATGTCCATGAAGACGCATAGCATTAATGCCTTTATCTAAAGCTTCTTTAGTCGCTCTCATTAATTCTTCAGCTCTCTTATCTATCTTACCTACTGGCACAGTAATAGCAGCATCGGTTATAAGTCCTTTATAGGTAAGTCCGAGGTCTAGGGTAACAATATCTCCTTCAAACAAAATACGGCCTCCACCATCATTTGGAATACCATGCACTATTTCTTCGTTTATAGAAACACAAAGAGAAGCGGGATAAGGTTTTTTAGCATCATAAGGCTGATAACCTAAAAAAGAAGCCGTGCCCCCAGCTTCATCAATAAGTCCTTCAGCATAAGTATTGAGAGCGTCAGTTTTAACCCCTGATTTAACTTTTTTAGCCACTTCTTTCAAAATCCTTGCATGAATTTTGCCCCCCTCTCTCATTATGGCTATCTCTTCTTCTGTTTTGTATTTGATCATAATCCTAATTTAATCATAATTTCCTGATGAACATCTTCAATAGTTTGCTCACCATTAATAGGTATAAATCTATAGTCCGAATCATTTTTGAAATACTCAATTGCCGGCACAGTGTTTTCTCTATACCAACCCAGTCTTTTTTTAATCTCTTCATCCGTATCATCACTTCGGCCTCGGCCTTTCAAAAGTTTAGTAGCCCATTCATCCGAACATTCAATTGAAATGATGGTAAGATTTTCTCTTTTATAAAATTTAAGCGCTGAATCTAAAACATTGGCTTCAACCAATCTCCTAGACATTCCGTCTAAAAATAAATGTTCATCACCTGTTACATTTTCTATCATAATACCAGCCCAAACCCAAATCGGTAAAAATACTGGAGCTAAGTTTCCAGTTTCTAAAATGTTTTTCATTTTTTGAGCAGTAAAAGAATCATTTTCGGCCAATTCTCTAAACTTTTGACCTGTTTCTATATAAAGAATATTTCTATCTGGGTCTCTTTTTTTAATCTCGTCTTGTAAACGTCGAGCTTGTGTTCCTTTGCCAGAACCAGATGGTCCAAAAAATATAAATGTTTGTGGTTGCATATTCTTAAATTATTCTAATTAACCTAATTATTCTAATTATTCTAAAAAATGTCCAATTTTCAATCCCCAATTTAGGTCAATTTATACAATTAGAGCAATTAGAAATTTATCAAAATTATTTTATAAATAATTTTGATTTAATATTCCCTAGCGGAAATTTGAGCATCAATCTTTTTAACAAGCTCAATAACAACAGAGACTACGATAAGCAAACTAGTTCCTCCGATAGCGACTGCTTGAATTCCAGATAAAGCTTGAACTATTAGAGGCAAAACAGCTATGACACCTAAAAAGAGAGCGCCAATCATAGTCAAACGGAAAAGTATTTTAGCTATATGAGAAGAGGTAGACACTCCTGGACGAACTCCGGGAATAAAAGCTCCGCTCCTTTGGAGATTTTTAGATATTGAATCTGGGTCAAAAGTAATGGCAGTGTAGAAATAAGTAAAAACAAAAACAAGTAAGAAATATGCCACTCCATAAAAAGTCTGGTTGGACAAAAGAGCAAGCAAGAAAGAAGACGCCTTTTGAACAAAAGGGTTATCAACATTTGTGAGAAAACGCACTATCATTTGAGGGAAAAGCAAAATAGAAAGAGCAAAAATAATAGGAATAACTCCGGCTTGATTTACCCTTAAAGGAAGATAAGTTGAAACACCACCATAAACTTTATTGCCTCTAACTTGTTTGGCATAAGTGACAGGTATCGGCCTCTCTGCTTCAGTAATAATAACCACCCCCCAAACAATAAGCAAAGTAGCAGCCAAAAACCCTATATACATAGGTAGTTGTGATGTATCAAAAGTAAATAGAAGTCTGCCAATCGAACTCGGCAAAACAGAAACGATACCAGCGAATATAAGCAACGAAACACCATTACCTACTCCAAACTCACTGATAAGTTCACCCAACCACATAAGCAAAATAGAGCCAGCAGCAATAACAATAAGATTAGTGACAAGGTCAAAAGTGCCCAATTTAGCCAAAATTTCCTGACTTTGAAGCAATGTAATAAAAGCATACCCCTGAACTAGAGCTAAAGGCACAGTGAGTAGTCTTGAGTATTGAGCAAATTTCTTCCTACCGGCATCACCTTCCTCTTGATACATAGCCTTAAGTTTGGGAAACATCACCGTCATAAGTTGCATAATGATAGAAGAGGTAATGTATGGAGAAACACCAAGCATAATAATAGAAAGATTTGAAAGTCCACCGCCAGAAAAAATGTTTAGCAAACCAAAGAAATCATTACCAGAAATAAATTGTTCAAGACGAAGAGTGTCAATGCCGGGTATTGGAATAACAGCCATAAAACGAAACAAAACCAATACAAAAAGAGTAAACAAAATTCTATTTCTAAGAATTTTGTCTCCTGTTATTAATTTAAGTTTATGAATAAAATTACTCATTTAATTTTTTGACGACTGATGATATTTTAACATCTTCAAAAACAAAAGTTTTTTCTATCTTTTTATCTGCCAAGACCTTCACTTTTGGTATCTTTCCGTTTCTAGTCTTTATAATCCCTTTTTCCAAAAGAATTTTACCATTTATAATTGCTTTGTTTTCAAATATTTCTCCTAAAACAGAAAGTTTAACTGGTACATAATCTTCCTTTCTGGATTTCAAGAAATTTTTACCACGACCACGAAGTTTTGGTAATCTTTTTATAATATCACGCATCTCTGGTCTTTTTTTGCCACCAGCTCTAGCATTTTGACCTTTAGTGCCACGTCCTGAAGTTTTACCACGAGTTCCACCACGGCCAATTTGTTTTGACTTTTTGTTTGCTTTATCTCTTTTTAAATTATGGAATTGCATAAATAATTTATTTTACCTGTTCTTTAATAACTTCATCATCTTTGACAACTTTAGTAATTTTATTTGAATGAGGGGCTAGAGTAGCCAAAGCTTTGATAGTTGCTCTGGCAATATTTAATTTGTTTTTAGATCTTGAAAGTATTTTAGAAGAAACTTCTTTGATACCAGCAAGCTCTAAAACTACCCTGACTGCAGATCCAGCGATTACTCCTTTAGATGGAGCCGGTTGGATGACGATTTTGGCACTAGAGTATTTGGCTTCTACAGGGTAAGCAATTGACTTTTTATCAGTCAAATTTACTTTAATCATACTCTTTTTAGCCGCTCTCATAGCTTTGTCTATGGCGATTGGAGTATCTGTTGCTTTACCAGTACCGACACCAACCTTCCCTTTTTTGTCACCTATAACCATAGAAACACTAAAACTAAATCTACGGCCACCGGAAACCACTCTAGTTACTCTTCTGATACTTATTATTTTATTATCAAATTCTTGCTTCACTCTTTCTGGTCTTCTAGACGGTCTGCGTTCATTTTTTCTTTTATCTCTACTAGTAAAACCACTGTCGCTAGGCGCTACTTTTATAGTTACAGTATTAATTTCACTATCTTCATTTATTACTTCGTTTATTATTTCTTTTTTTTCTTCTTTGTCTATCATATTTTTTTATTAAAATTTTAGTCCAGCTTCTCTAGCTCCTAGAGCCACAGCGGCGACAGCTCCTGTATATATATAACCACCTCTATCAAAAACCACTTTACTTATTTTTTTGGCTAAAGCTTGTTCCGCAATCTTTATCCCAACTGTTTTAGCTTTGACCAAAACTCCTTTACCGACCACATCTTTACTGCTAGCAGCTGCCAAAGTGGTCCCTGTAAAATCATCAATAAGTTGAGCTGAAATATATTTGTTTGATTTAAATACAGATAATCTTGGTTTATCTTTAACGCCAAAAACCTTCGCTTTGATTCGTTTTCTTCTTCTATCTCTTTGTATTTTTTTAATTTTTGTATTCATAATTTTCTAGATACTAACTACTGACTTTTATACACTTTTCTTGCCCTGCTTTCTTCTTACAATTTCATCGTGATAATGAAAACCTTTACCTTTATAAGGTTCTGGTTTCTTTAAATCTCTCACTTTAGCAGCAAAACTTCCTACCAATTCTTTATCAACTCCCGCTATTGTTATGTTATTTTTTTCTGATTTAACTTCAAGTCCTGTTGGGATTTCTATTTCAACAGGATGAGAAAATCCTAAAGCCAAAACAAGCTTATTACCATTTACTTGAGATTTAAATCCAACACCTTCCAAAATAAGTTTTTTCTCAAAACCTTCAGTTACTCCTTGGATCATATTTTTTATATGAGAAGCGTAAGTGCCCCATAGAGCTTTGGTTAAACCATTTTCTTTAACGACAGCCAAAGTTATTTCTTTGTCTAAAATAGTAATAGATATTTCAGGAAGAAAATTCCTTTCTAAAGAACCTTTAGGGCCTTTAACTTTAAAAAGACCGCCAGTTATGACTGCTTCTGTTTTTTCTGGTATTTGTATTCCTTTTTTACCTATTCTTGACATATTATTGTTATTTATAGTGAGCGTAGTTGAATTACCATATATTAAATAAAAATTCTCCTCCTAAATTACTTTTTTTAGCATCTGTATCAGCCATAATGCCTTTAGGAGTAGAAAAAATTGACAATCCAAACCCTTTTCTAAATTTTTTGATATTTTTAGCGCCTTCGTATATACGTCTTGAAGGTTTTGACATCCTTTTCACCCCTCTCACTTTTGGACTTCCGTCTTCCATATAAAGTAGTTCTATATTTAAATATCTAGCGTTTCCTTTGTTCTTTTTAGTAACAACACCAAGATAACCTTTAGCCGAAAGAAGTTCGGCTATAGCCAATTTTACTTTTGAAAAAGGCACCGTAAAGCTAGCCTTACGCACGCTTCCAGCATTTTTTATTCTTATTATAAAGTCTCCTATTGGGTCATTCATTCTGTTAAAGGTAGGAAATTATACAATTTAATATATTTTTCCTATCTGGTTAATCTGCTAATTTAATTTCTCATAATTTTACCAAGATGATTTCTTTACTCCTGGAATTTTACCTTCATTGGCAAGTTCTCTAAAACAAATCCTGCAAAGAGCAAAATCCCCCATATAAGCTCTAGCTCTACCGCATTTAAAACAACGGTTAACAGACCGAGAACTAAATTTCGGTTTCTTTAGAGCCCTTGCTTTTACTGAAGCTTTTGCCATATATATTCTTTCTAATAAAAAACCCTCTCGGGCTTCTTTAAAGCTAACAAATATAGTTAAAATAGTCAAATCTATTAAATCTTTGATAAAAGACCTGTTTCGTGCAAGAATATTTAAGTTGGAGAGTTGGCTGAGTGGATGAAAAGCAAACTGCTTTGCTTTTCATCCGGTCTGCGAACAAAGTGAGCAGAATTGTCGTTGTGAGCAAATGCGAACAGACAATAGGTGGACGAAAGAAACTTTCGACCACCACCAATCGGAGAGTTGGCTGAGTGGTCGAAAGCGCCTCACTGCTAACGAGGTGTCCCCTTACCGGGACCGTGGGTTCGAATCCCACACTCTCCGCATTGACAATTTAGTATCGGCGTGTTCCTATTACTTGAGGCAAGTTAGCGGCCCGAGAGCTTCTGCAATCCACTAAAAAATATGCTAAAATACGTCTATGGTGATTGGATCTCAAAGCTTAAATCACCCAAACATCATCATATGAACAATAGAATTTTTATTATAATATTTGTAATCGTAGTCTTTATTCTTGGAGGCCTGCTTTATATTTATAATCCAAATCCAGTAAAATACGAAAATCCAAATGAAAAAGATCCTATAGTCTGCACAACAGATGCCAAACTTTGCCCTGACGGAAGTTATGTTGGTCGAACCGGACCAAATTGTGAATTTGTTTGCCCAGAAACCCCAAACAATAACATTCCACCTGGTGCAATATTTGAAGATGGCACCATAATAGAAGAAGATGAACCAATATTTTGCACAGCAGATGCCAAGCTTTGCCCTGATGGAAGTTATGTTGGTAGAGTAGGTCCTAATTGTGAATTTGCACAATGTCCTTAAATATAATCAAAGCAGACACCATCATTGAACAGATACAAAGACTTTCGCCTTTCCAAAAAAAAGCGTTAGTGAAAATGCGTCTTACCAAAGTTTCTGATATTTTAAGACATTTTCCTGTCAGATACGGAGAGTCGGGTTTAGTTAAAGCCATCGAATTTTTGAATGAAGGCGATAATGCTGTGGTTTTTGGCAAGATATCCAAATTAAAAACAACTAAAACTTTTAAATCTAAAATAGCAATTTCAACAGCCGAAGTAGAGGACTCTACCGGAAAAGTAAAAATTGTATGGTTTAGTCAACCTTACATCGCTAAAATGTTTTTTGAAGGAAGTTTGGTGAGGATTGAAGGTCGAGTTTCTGCCAAAAAAAATAAACTAACAAAAACGAAGACGATAAGCGATAGCGAGGCGCGAGTTTCAGAAGAACTCAATTTTACAAACCCTAAAATAGAAAAGGTTACTCAAATACCCGAAGGCACTAGTGGCTCACTCTTTGCGGGATCCGAAGGAGACAGTCACAACCTCTTCCCTGTTTATCCAGAAAGCAGAGGTATTTCTTCAAATTGGATTTATCATACTATCCAAAAAATTATATCAAGGAACGTCCTTGACACTTTAAAAGATCCAATCCCTCAAGAAATTTTAAAAAAATATAATTTACCTTCTTTAAAAACAGCTTTGATCTGGATTCATGCTCCGCGTAAAAAAGAAAATGCTGAAATAGCCAGAAAAAGATTTGCTTTTGAAGAAATATTTTTTATTCAAATTGATAGGCAAAAAGAAAAATTTATTGCCCAGAGAGAAAATTCTTTCACTATAGAAAAAGAAGCTGAAGTCAAAGATTTTGTAAAAAGTTTTCCTTTTCCATTAACTTCAGCTCAAGATAAATCTATCAAAGCCATCCTCAACGATTTTAAAACTGGCCATCCTATGTCTCGCTTGCTTGAAGGAGATGTCGGCTCTGGAAAGACCGCAGTAGCCACAGCAGCCAGCTTCGCGGCTGTCTCAACACTTCCTCCAGATAGAAAATTTGGTAATTTGCAAGTTGCTTATATGGCTCCCACAGAAATTTTGGCAGAACAGCACTTTGAATCTTTTATTGAATATTTTTCTAAATACAAAATACCAATAGGTCTTATTACTGGAAGCGGAGCCAAAAAATTCCCCTCCAAAACAAGCCAAGGACAGTCCTTAAAATGCCCCGACCCCAAAGGACTGTCCTTGGCTTGGACTAAAATATCTAAACCCCAACTCCTCAAATGGGTAGCAAATGGTGAAATACCTATCCTTATCGGCACTCACTCTCTCATCCAGAAAACAGTAAAGTTTAAAAACCTCGCTTTTATTATCATAGATGAACAACACCGCTTCGGAGTTAAACAAAGGATGAGTCTCCGCCGTAAACACGACATTGCTCCACACCTCCTTTCAATGACTGCCACCCCCATCCCTCGCACTTTAGCTTTAACAATATTTGGAGACTTAGATTTATCTTTACTTGACGAATTACCTCCCGGACGACAAATTCCCGAGACAAAAATAATTTTGCCCCACCAAAGAGAAGAGGTTTATAAACAAGTGAGAGAAGAATTAAAATCCGGTCGACAAGCTTTTGTTATTTGCGCCCGAGTAAACGACCCAGACCCAGACAAAGAAAATACTCTAAACGCCAAATCGGTCAAATCAGAAACCAAAAGGTTGCAAGAGAAAATATTTCCCGAGTTTAATGTTGGCTCCATCACCGGCAAGATGAAGCCGTCAGAAAAAGCAGATGTAATGAGAAGATTTTCCGCCAGAGGCGGATCCGCCTCTGGCGGAAAAGATAAAAAGATTGATATTTTAGTGGCGACATCAGTTATAGAAGTAGGTATCAATGTTCCAAACGCCACCATCATTATTATTGAAAATGCCGAGCGTTTTGGTTTAGCTCAACTGCACCAACTCCGTGGAAGAGTCTTGCGAAGCTCTTTCAAACCACATTGTTTTGTTTTTGCTGATTCCAAAAACCAAAAAACAATATCTAGATTAAAATCATTTACTATCGCCAAAAACGGCTTTGAATTAGCCGAGGCAGACTTACAACAAAGAGGTGCGGGAGATTTAGCTGGTGCCAAACAGTGGGGTGTCTCTGACCTCGCTATGGAAGCTCTTAAAAATATAAAAATGGTAGAAGCGGCTAGAGAAGAAGCCAAAAATTTGATTGAAAAAGATTTTGAATTAAAAAAGTATCCTATTTTAGCCAAATATTTAGCAGAAAAAAATATAGTGCATATGGAGTAATTTATTTTAAAAAATACAAGGAGAGTCCTTGTATTTTTTAGGTGTGGTATAATCATAAAATACTGTTGGTTTTTATCTTTTTAAAATTGTATAATTTAAAGAGTATTTATATTAATAATCTAATGAGAAAAAAGTCGTGTTTTAACAAACATAACGCACGACACAATTTCACAAAAACAAATGAAAAAAATTAAATTCATAATAACTTCAAGCATTGCCCTTTCAATGTTTTTAGTTGGAGCGACTGTCTATGGAGCAAGCTCTGCTGATAGTATAGCCCAAAAATATGGCTATCCTACAGTAACCAGTCTTTTAGCAGTAGAAGCAATGCAGTTTACTCCACAATGGGAACAAAATGTTAAAGGTTATAATTCCAACGATGGTACTTATACTACTTATAATTCCACTTATTTTGCCACTCCATCTACTGCCAGCAAATTGGCTGGTTGGTTTGGAGGAACAGTTATTCCTCAAAGTTCTTATAATACTGGAGGTCCATTTACCATTCCTACTGGTGCCGCTATAAAGATTGGTGACACTTATTTAAATGCCGGCTCGGTAGCTGAAAAATTAAGAAGACTTCAAATTACTTATACTGAAGCAGTTAAAAACTATGAAAGAAATTTATTAGAAAATGAAAACATAGTAAGTTCTGGCAATTTATCCATACCTACAGATCCATTAGTAAGTTTAAAAGCATCTTATGGTATAAGTGGTGGCTCTAGTGGTAGTAGCAATACAGGTACCAATCGCACAATAGGTGATTGCGTAGGAAGAGGTTGTCCTTCTGGTGGAACAACTACTAGCGGTTCTACTGGTGGTACTACTGGTACCAATGTGGTAAATAGCTCAACTTTTCAATCAAACACAGCTACGGCAAATTATGTTAGAGCTTTAACTCAATTAGTAAACAAATTAATCGTTGAAGCTAAAGCTAAATTAGAACTCTCTACTTCTGGCGTTTCTACTTCTGAACAATACAATCCAAACAACATCACTGACGCTCCTTCAAAAAATACCACGACATCTAATGCCACCACTGGTTCTACTCCAGCCCAAAACAACATTAACACCACTACCGCAGCTACTTTAGCCAATCAAAAATGCACAGGAGATATTTATAGAGATTTGGAAGCAGCCAAAACTTGTGCCGCTCTAGCCCAAAGTCAAGGTGCTGCATTAGGCTACAACATAAGTTGTGGCGCTTCAAAAGTAACTTTACCTGGCAGTACCCCAGGAGCTGATTACTATATTTCATCAATTTGCACCGTAAACGGGAGCGCTGGACATGGCGCTTATATGTTGGCAGGTTTTGACCCCGGAACTAGCGGTTATGTCGGAGTTAATTCTGGATGGAAAATCCTTGAAACCGAGCTCGGCAATTAAACCAAATGCTCTTCCCTTTTGGGTTGAATACCGTTAGCGACTAGTATTGATTCAAACTCATCGCGTTCTATAGTCTCTGTCTCTATCAGTCTTTTAGCAATAATATCAAGTAGAGGTCTGCGTTCAATGATTATTTGTTCTGCTTTTTGATGCGCCTCTTTCATTATTTTAGAAACTTCTTTGTCAATCATAGCCCCCACTTCTTCTGAATATTCTTTTTCATTAACCCCCCTACCAAAAAGAGTCTTCCCTTCTGCTCCTTCAAGAGCGATCGGCCCTAGATTATCTGACATACCATATTTGGTGACCATATCTCGAGCCAAAGCAGTAGAAACTTGCAAATCGTTTGATGGTCCAGTAGTCAAATCTCCAAAAACAATTTTTTCTGCCACATAACCACCAAGAGACATCGCAATATCGTCTAAAAATTCTTTTTTGGACTGAAGTTTTTTGTCTTCTACGGGAAGTTTTAGAGTATAACCAGCCGCGCGTCCGCGACTAATGATAGAAATTTTGTGAATAGGGTCGGCATTTGGTAAAGCGCTAGCCACCAAAGCGTGCCCAGCTTCATGATAAGCAGTAACCTCTTTACCTTTCTTTGAAAGAATATGACTTTTGCGTTCAGGTCCAAGCATCACCTTTTCAATTGAACGTATCAAATCAAATTGAGAAATTTTATTTCTATTTTCTCTAGCAGCTAAAATCGCCCCTTCATTCATCAATGAATACAAATCAGCTCCAGAAAAACCGGGAGTGCGTTCAGCAACAACCTTTAAATTAACATCTTCACCAAAAGGTTTAGTTTTTGAATGAATTTCAAGTATAGCTTCCCTGTCCCCCCTGTCGGGCAAATCAATAGTCACTCGGCGATCAAAACGTCCCGGCCTAAGTAAAGCGGGGTCCAGCACATCTGGCCTGTTGGTAGCAGCCATCACTACCACTTTTTCATTTGGTTCAAAGCCATCCATCTCCACTAAAATTTGGTTTAAAGTTTGCTCTCTTTCGTCATTGCCACCACCCATACCACCACCACGCACCCTGCCAACAGCGTCTATCTCATCCATAAAAATAATAGCCGGAGCCATCTTCTTGGCCATTTGAAAAAGATCTCTCACACGACTTGCGCCGACACCAACAAACATCTCTACAAATTCCGAACCAGAAATAGAAAAGAAGGCTACACTCGCTTCTCCAGCTACCGCTCTAGCCAAAAGAGTCTTGCCGGTACCGGGCGCGCCCATAAGAAGTATTCCTTTAGGAATCCTAGCTCCAATTTCTAAAAACTTTTTAGGATTTTTAAGGAAATCAACTATCTCTCCGAGTTCTTCCTTAGCTTCTTTACAGCCAGCCACATCTTTGAAGGTCACTCTTTGTTTTTGGTCATCAGGTTCGGTCAGTCTAGCTCGTGATTGTCCAAAAGAAAAAGCTTGCATTCCAGACCCTTTCATCTGACGAGTCATAAGCCAAATAAAAACAGCAATAAACAAAACAGGGAATAAAATAGGAGAAAGATTTAAAAGCCAATAGAAAAAACCACTATCTTGAGTAACGCTAATTTTTATATTAGCCAACTCTGATGAAGTTATTCCATAAGCAGCTAAAGTTTCAGTGATATTTGAACTTTCTTCTTTTTTTGAGGTCTTAATAACATCGTTTTGAAAAATGGCCTCAATATCTCCACTCTTAACTGAAATTTCTTTCACTTCACCAAATTTTACAGCCATAGCTAATTCAGAAATACTTATATCTTCTTTAGCTTTATTTTCATTGATTAAAGAGTAGGCAGAAACAACAAAAAATATAATCAAAACACTAATTATAAAATTGCCAGAAAAAGAGTTTTTTGGTCCCCCTTTTTGGATTTTATTAAAAAAATTATTTTTATTATTGTCTTTTTTTATTTTTTTATTTTTTTTTGTCATAATATTTTAATAAAGCAATAATAACACAAAAATAGTAAATAATCTCGTCAGTTCGCGCAAAACGTACCTACAATATATTTCTCATTTTTATAGTATTATAAAGATATGACCTTAATTCAAAACAAAAAAGCATACTTCAATTATGAAATCCTTGAAAAAACCGAGGCCGGTATTGAATTGCTAGGTTTTGAAGTCAAATCTTTAAAAAAGGGACAGGGTTCTCTGGAAGGTTCACATATTACAATCAGAGGCAATGAAGCTTTCATTATAAATATGCAAATTCCACCTTACCAGCCGGCTAACACACCTAAAGATTACGACCCACTACGTAATCGTCGCCTCCTTTTGACTAAAAAAGAAATTTCTAGTCTATTAGAAGAAGAAAAACAAAAAGGATTGACAATTATACCCCTTTCGGTGTATAATAAGGGTAGAAAGCTGAAATTAGAGATAGCCGTAGTGCGTGGTAAGAAAAAATACGACAAACGCGAGACTATTAAAAAACGTGATACTGACCGCGAGATAAGGCGAACCTTGAAAAATGAATAATTGTCAGTCCAAAAATTCCCGAAAAACGGTTGTGAGTGAATCAAAACAAATTTTTCAAAAGTCTGGCTGAAGCGAAGCCAGGATCCGAAGACTTTTGCAAAAATTTTGTTTTGATGAACGACCTTTTTTCGGGGATGATCGGCCTAGACAATAAGATACATTTGTAAAATGCGAGAGAGAGCTACAGTACACTCTTAAAACTGCTATAAAAGATAACTGCAAACAAAGTTGTCGCAAAAGCAAAAACCGTTGTTTCTCCATATTTTGGAGTGGGTGATTTTGCTTTCGCTTACGTTAGGGCTTAATTTTAAGTCTCGCTAAGCGACGTCAGATTCTTTGATGTCTCATAAAAGAAATCTGGTGTAATAAATTTGAGACTTTGAAAAATAGTTGCTTCGCTATTTTTTCTAAATGTTGAAGCTCGATATTTTAAGATCTTGTTTGTTCCATACTTAAAATATTTAAACAAACTGCAACAAACTAACTCTTGTAGAAATTTTCCAAATCTCTTATTGCATGGCGGTTCGATTCCGCCCATCTCCACAAAAATAAGGAACGTAGTGACTATATTTTTGTAGGACTCCGCGAAGCTTTAGCGAAGCGGAGTAACACAAAATGTTATTAGACTATATTTTTGTAGCCCTTCCTTCGTCAGGATCTTCGAGACCCTAAGTTTGACTAAGGGTTATTTTGTTTTATATAAAAACCACTTTATTAAATAAAATTTTTTCATTTTTATTTTACAAAAACCCAATGATAGCCACTATAAATAAAAAGTATAAACCCAAAAGCATAAATGCTTCTTTTTTGCTTATAGTGCTATGAGTCCTTACAAATATCAAAAAGAATAGAGTGGCAGCTATCATAAACAAACGACTAATTAAAAGAAAGGAGGCGTTACTAATTACAACAGGGTGAATTAAAGCCACCACTCCCAACACTACAGTAGCTGGAATAACAATAGAGCCCAAAAGATTGCCGAGAATCATAAAGGTCTCTCCCTTTCTAGCTGAAGCGATAGAAAAGTATACTTCCGGCAAAGCATTACCAAAGCCGACAATCAAAAGACCAACCAAACTAATGGATATTTTAAAACTTGAAGCAAAAAAAGAAGCTGACCCCACAACGCCTTGAGTGGCGATAAACAATAAAATAATTCCGAGCAAAACTTTTCCAATATTTTTAAGAGATTCATTCAAAATTTTCTTCCAATTTTTAGGTTCCTCCTCCCTGTATTTTTTGGTAAACCGCTCTTTCTTGGAAAAAAGCCATCCTAAATAGATTATAAAAAGAAACAACAAAATAAACCCGTCAGCTCTTGATAAAACACCATCTATCAAAAGAATGATAGGTAAAATAGCCACGCAAATAGTGAAAATCAAAGAACTTTTTACAGTTTGGCTTTCTATTTGTATTTCTTTTTTTGGAGAAAAGAGGACAGCCACAGCCACCGCCAAAGTTAAAGCGGTAAAATTATTACCAAAGACATCACCCAAAGATAGTTGGGGTATGCCCTCCATTGCTGAAGTAATACCAACAAAAAAATTAGGCAAAGAAGAGGCAAAAGCCATTACAAAAAAGGCAACCACAAACTCTTTCAATCCTAAAAAGTGAGAAAGTTTTACCAAACTAGTAACAACAAGTTCACCTGAAATATATAAAATTCCACAAGAAGCTAAAAATATAGCAATGTTTACAAACCAATCCATTATCAATTATTATACACAATTTTAACAGCAACTAACTTTATTGATTAAATACAAACAAAAAATCCCCACAAAGCCACAGACAAACGAAATCTAAATGATACGAACGAGAAAATAGTGTTTAGAGGAGAGATATTTGTACTTCTTTTCACTTGCGCAAATAGAAGCAATATTACTCACACCGTTTCCTTGCTCGCCCGCCATAGCTTTTTAAGCGAAGGAGAGTCGATTAGATTCCATAGTCTGCAGCTCTGTGGGGATTTTTCAAAATTTTATCTGCACCACGCCAATTTCTTCACAAACCTGCCCCATTAGATATTTCATCTAATGAGGTCTTCCAAACACACGACAGTGTCAAGGTTCAACCTTGACACTCTGATTCGCGAACTTGGAAAATGAGGTGATGATCGGGGTCACCTCGTATAAACAACCGAAAGAACAATTCCTCGCCGATCGCGAGGATAAAACCGTGGGAGCTTTTATTAGGTCTGGGTAAAAGCTCCACAAAAACCCTTAAATCGGGGATAATGGGGTCAAAGTGTTCGATTCTCAAACGCAGACTTAACCGCGTTCATAGCGTCCGCGAGAGAATCAAACACACCTTCAGCCCCCCACGCTCCAGAGAGACGGTATCTATTATCAAACGACCGCTGTGCTGTCGCCATGATACCTCCGTCTAAAATGCAACGGTAATGGGTGGTGCTTTCTACCACCCACAACAATATACCGTCGGACCAATGTTCCTTTTTCATCTCAAATCTCCCTCTAACTCCTCACTTGGCACATGCCGGCGCATTGGTTTGCGTGATCCGGTCAGGGCTGTGAGAAGTTTGGCAAGGCCATTCGCTTCACCAGCGGGAACCTTGCAGAAACCTAAACCGTCCGTTTTTTCAAAATTTTTTCAAAACAGGCGGTCTTCCAAACACACGACAGTGTCAAGGTTCAACCTTGACACTCTGATTCGCGAACTTGGAAAATGAGGTGATGATCGGGGTCACCTCGTATAAACCAAATGAACAACCCTTCAATTTCTCTCAGGGCAAGCCTCGCCGATCGCGAGGATAAAACCGTGGGAGCTTTTATTAGGTCTGGGTAAAAGCTCTGGGGAAAAACCCATGAAGCGATAAGACTCTATTAGAGTCTTTTTTTCAACTCCCCCAAAAACTGGGGGAGTGTTTTTTTGGTGGGCGGAAGAAGAAGATTATCCTTCCACCCGTAGCCATTGGCTCTAAATCCGAGCCAAATAGCTACCCCCATAGCCCCGAAGACGACCGCAAGGGTCGTCAATACAAAAAAAATGGACTCTACTATTCCCATTTTTATTTTTCTCCTTCTCTCTCCCCCGCTTTTCCCCGAGGGTGGGAAAATTCTAAACCAAACGATTTCTAAAATTAAAAAAATCAGAAATCGCGTGGTCTTCCAAACACACGACAGTGTCAAAGACGGTCTTTGACATCCTGATTCACGAACTTGGAAAATGAGGTGATGATCGGTATCACCTCGTATAAACTGAATGAACAACCCTTCAATTTCTCTCAGGGCAAGCCTCGCCGATCACGAGGATGAAACCATGGGAGCTTTTTAGGTCTGGGTAAAAGCTCCGGAAAAAAACCCAGAAGATCTAGCTCTTCGCTAACTTGCGGATACCAATGCGTCCACGCCCTTCTTCTGCATTTTCTAGGCCGTTGGAGCGCATTATTTCCGGCCATTGGGCCAGGCCGGACCTGAAAAGCTTACCGGTGTTGTTTCCGGTTATCCAGTACCCCGGGAAGGGCGTCTTCGCGTTTACTCTTTTTACCAATTCCTCGTATTTGAGGAATTCCCCTTCTTCCATCGACCGGGAAACAACCATCCCGATCCACATCTTAATCTGATTAATACTGAAAGCCGGCTCTATACCGGCCTCCTCTCTTTTTGGATTCCTGTTATATTTGTGTGTCACAGGGAACGGACTTACGTTCGTCATTTCAAATCTCCTCCCAACTCCTCACTTGGCACATGCCGGCGCATTGGTTTGCGTGATCCGGTCAGGGCTGTGAGAAGTTTAGCAAGGTCATTCGCTTCGATTCGACCACTCTTGCAAGTGGAAGCAGCGGACCTTGCAGAAATTTAGGAATTGTCTTCCACCTCATCGGTGGATAAATTCACAACCCCTCTTGCCACACCAAATTTAGATTACATCCGCACTGCCTAAGCAGATTGGGACCATCATTTAGTTTGGCGAAGAGGAACTACGATAGTGTTCTGGCAAAACCAGAATTTTTCACATTTCATTCCCAATCGCTATGATATTGTCAATGACCTTCAAAGAAAAAGACGACTAACTCTCCTAGAAGAATCAGTCGTCTTTTTCCAAAGCTTTCTGCTTTGTAGAGCTTACGCATAATTCATGATTTTTGATTCATGATTATGCTCCGCTCGTGACTCTCTCCTCTAAAAGATTGCCTTTCTTAACTGTCTAAAGTATAGCATAGTTCACTTTTTTTGTCAAGGAAAATTTCTTTTTTCTTACCGAGATTGTCAAAATATGGCTTAAAATAAGGCGATTATCAAAATACTTTTCAGCATCTAACTACCCGTCAAACCCGCCAATCGATTGGCAGGTTTGTTTTTATAAATCTACAAGGCAAGTTCTACCATCTCTGTTTAAAGAAACTTTGTGTTCAATGATATTAATTTCTCCCCTTTTAATCACCACTTCCAAAACCAAACCAGTAGAAACATTTTTGTTCCAATATTGGTCAAAGATAAAGTTGCCGAGAGAATAATAAATTATCGTCTCTCCTATTTTTTCAGAAGGGAGGATAACGTGCGGGTGTGAACCAATGACAAGGTCAGCTCCAGCTTGAGCAAACATTTTTGCATAATTTTTTACTCTCACTGGAGGCAAGATATATTCATCACCCCAGTGAGTATAGACAAAGACCATTTGTCCTTTTGATTTTTCGTCATCTATTTTTTGAACCACTTTTGAAGCAGAGTCGCCATCAAACTCGTTATAAGATATGAAAGATACTTTTATCCCCGCTATTTTAGCCCTATAAACAGATTCATCTCCAGCCGCTCCTCCAAAATAATCCACTCCTGCCTCGTCTAAATATTTTTTAGTTGAAGATATACCTTCTTTGCCAAAATTATTTATATGATTGTTTCCTAAATTTACCATCTTTATATTGTTTTTGGCTAAAAGTTTGGCAACATTGGTAGGAAAAGTAAATACATAATTGTTATCACTACCGGATGTAGTAAACAAACTAACTGATGCATTTTCAGTAATTGGTCCTTCTAAATTACCTACTATTAAATCAGCTTCTTTTAAAAAACCAGAAATACAAGAAAATACATAATCTTCTCCATTCTCATACATCATCTTTCTTATTTGCCTATCAAAAAAAATATCACCCACAAACAAAACTTTGGTTTCTTCTTTTTCATATAAAAAAAGCTGACAAACAAAATAATTAAAACAAAAATAATAATATAAAGTTTTTTCATAAAATCTAATTATAATATAACCTCAATTGTAAACCACTCTTTTTAGGATTTGATTTTATAGTGCTAAACATATAATCTAAGGACCAGAGAGAACTCAATATGAAACTAATAGAAAAATCACGTACGAAAGCAATCGGTTTAATTGTAAAAGAAGGGACTGCGACAAAACCCCATCTCTGCAAAGAATGCCGCTCTGTGATTAATGTGGGGGGTGAGTACAGAAGTATTAAGGGTCCCGGTCAAAATGGTCAGACCTTTTGGTATCATCTTCTAGGGTGTCCACCACACAAAAAAAGGAATAGAAAGAGTTGACCAAACCGAACACTATTCCAAGAGGGGTTCTCATTGAGAACCCCTATATTTTTTATAAAACAAAAAAGCAATTTTAATACTGGCTCTGTTTTGGGCGATAGGAGATGGCTTCAAGGATGTGGGAGGGAGTGATTTCAAAAGATGAATCTAGGTCAGCGATGGTGCGGGCCAATTTTATTATCTTATGATAAGAGCGAGCAGAAAGATCTAGAGTTTTGGCTGATTTATTCAAAATTTCCTTAACCTCATCTGATATTTTTAAAATAAGAGTGATATCTCTAGCGCTCATTTCGGAATTAGTAGCTATTTTTCTATTAGCATCTTTAAATCTTTTTTCTTGAATGTTTCTAGCTTTGACTATCCTATCTCTCATCGGGATACTTTCGCTTCTTTCTGCTTTTTCGGTCAGTTTTTCATGGTCTACTTTTGAAACTTCTGTCCATATATCTATACGATCTATTATAGGTCCAGAAATTTTCCTTTTGTATCTTTCAATTTGCAAAGGCGCACAGGTGCAAGGTTTGCCTTTGATACCGTAGTTGCCACAAGGGCACGGATTCATAGCCGCTATTAATATAAAATGAGCTGGAAATTTAACGGTACCTTTAGCTCTAGATATAGAGACCACTTTTTCTTCCAATGGCTCTCTTAAAGATTCAATGGCTTTGTTTTCAAATTCAGGAAATTCATCAAGGATGTTCGGTTTGCAAATGGACTTTTTTATGAAGCTGCGCAACACTTTTTTATTTTAAAGAGCCAACTCTTACTCCACTTCTATAAGTTTAACAAGTTCTGCAAATTTTGCATAAGTTTTCTACGAACAAGAAATCTTCTACTCTTAAGGAAGCAGTTTTTATTCTGTCATTATGTATGCTCGTGCGCGTGAATTAACGTTCAACGTTGCACAGCAGTCATAAAATCCTAACTGTAAACAAGCTGTTAAAACCTAAAAAAGCTTTATTTTAAGGTCTATAATATGAATCTAGTGTAAAATAGCGTAAATACTAGAACAAGGTAGACTGCTCTTTGTGTGGATTTGTGGATAACTTTTCTTCCTTTGCAGATAAATTTTTATGGGGTATATAACTATTGTTTGGATCATTTTTTGATGAAGATGACGACTGCAAAATTCCCCAAGAAATAAGCTCATTTAATTTTCTTAGTGCGTAGGGTTTAGATTTACCCAATATTTCCTGACATTTTGTTGAGTTTATTTCTTTTTCTTTCTCAACCACTTTTAAAATCTTTTTGTGTTCTGTGTCTAATTTAATATTTTTTAAAATTGAATCTGGTATGATAATTTTTTCTCCCCCGTCAACTATAGATTTATCGCCCCCATTAAAGATGACCTGGAACCTGTCTGGAAATTCGCCAAATTCCGGCTCTTTAAGACCAGCTTCTCCGCAAAGATGTATCATTCTTTTTAATCCCGTTCCCCTTTTATCCATATATCCAAGTTGAACTAACAGGTCAGCAATAATAGGATTTCTAGTTTTTGGTATAAAATCTCCGGACAAAATAGTTTCTACAGTAAGAGGAGCTATCAGACCTCCAGGATTTTGGATCATAACTTTTTTACCATGAATCTTCAGCTGAATTTCTGATCCGCTATCACTATAATCTCTATGCGTGATCGCATTGATTACGGCTTCCCTGATTGCCTCAATAGGTATATCCGGTATTTCTGTCCTTTCGAAACCTACAACTTTTGCCGAAACTTTTATATTTCTTCTAACAAAACTTTCAAAATCTTTTATTTGTTCGAATATATTTCCGCTAAATTCAGCTATATCATCCCAATCAGTTGAATCCGGATCAGATTTTGCTTCTGCTCTTATTCTTGAGTTCGGCAAAAAATCCTGAGGTGTTTTTCCAAATAACAACAATCCGGCTATCGTCGGCTTAGATTCTCCGTTGGTGTTTGTCAAAATTTTCATTCTGCAAAGAAGTTTTATCAAATCATCCCCTATTATTTGAGAGCGCTCCCTCTTTTCCAGAGTTACTTTAATGAATTCCAAATCAAGATCTTCAATTGTAGAATTTGTGACTGGTCTATTATCGCACACCTGACTATTTCTTCTATATAATTCGGCGATTTCTTCTTCGTTCGCTTCAACATTATTTGAACCTCTGCGTATATAAACTTTCCCGTTTGCCTTATAGGGCGGACTATCTCCTCGTTCACAATGAACGATCACGATATGGTGTCCACCATCTTTGAAAAATTCAATCTTTGGAAATGGGTTTGGTTCCGGATTGCATCTGCCTCTTATTTTATTAACCAGATTAGATTCTAACGTCTGGGGCAACATTTCACCAAGACCTACAACTTTTCTCTCGTGACCATCCTCTTGTACCCCAAAAATAATTTTTCCGCCTCTGGTATTATAAAAGGCAACTATAGTTTTTATATCTCTGTCTTTGTCTTCATTCATTCCTAAAGCTGCCCTGAATTCCAGATCATCGTTTTCAAAATCGTCTAGCAAACTATTAAATTCATCCAAATTCATTAATCAGAGAATACTACTTTTCAGATTCTATTACAATAATTTATGCCATCTGAATCAACAGAGTTTATTATTTTCAAACATCCAGACGAATTCTTTCAGATTCTTACCCAAAATATAGTATCTAACGCCAGATTTTGTACCCATTCGTATTGGTTTTAGAATATGGCCATAGTAGTTTATGTATTTTATTGTAGTCTTGTAGCTCTTTCTCCAGTAAAAAATTTCTTTTTCGCATATCTGCCTTGCTGAATAGTATTCCGTATCTACAGGATCAAACCTGTGCATTGGCTTGTAGGCCTCGCGCGTGCTCCCACGATCCTCGCTGGACTCATTATTTGTGTTTGTAATGGTATTCATTATCTTTAAACTAAAGTTCTGGGGAAATACATTAGGGGGTTGGCTCGGAGTATTTCCGCCTGCCTTGCGGCTAAAGTCATCGTTTTGATGTTTAAGACAAGCGGGAAACCTTCTTTTTCTTCCGAAACTTTGGAACCAAGCTTAATTGTTGCCGTCTCGGTTGAACTCGGGAAGCGAAAAACAACCGAAGCGTAATCCTCTTTTGCATAAAGAGTGATCCTTTCAACAAAAAGTCTGACTATTTCCATTTTTTCTTCGTAAGATACATCGTCCAGTCTCACTTTTACTTTTTCGTAAGCTTTTCCGATAGCCACTTCCCTTTCTGCTTTCTCTTTTTTAGTGAGCAGAGATTGCCTCAATCTGTTCGCTTCGTCATTAAGCTTCTTTTCTTCGGCCCCATTTGAATTACTATGCTCACTGTATTTTTCTTTGTCTATTTGACCGTTGATGTAGAGGTCGTCTACTCGGCTTTGTCTAATCTGAACAGACGATAGCTCTACAGCTATTTGCTCGAGCCTCTCTTTGACATTCTCCGGGCTTTCTTCCCTATAGATGTATTTCTCCAAAGGGTCAAACATATTCTTTGGATTCTTAAGGATTTCTTTGAGACATTCCCAGATTGGTTCTAGTCTGGATTCGGCATAAACCGGACACCACTTACAACGCTTTGAAGTACCGATCGGTTTGTCATTGTGATAAGTACCATGGTAGTACCTGCCTCCGGCCATAGGCCACTTTTTTGTTGGCGGTTGGTAGCCAGAAAACATTTTGTATCCACACACTCCGCAATATATGAGTTTTGCATACATGTAATCTCTCTTTTGATTTCGCCTTGCAAGTTCTCTGTTTTTTAGAAGTTGTGTTTTTGCCGCTTCAAACATTTCTCTGGTGATTATGGGTTGTGTCTCCATTGGTATCCAATCCTCTTTCGGTCTAAGCATTCTTTTATCGGTAATGCTTGTGAGATTATTGAATGGTCTTTTGTATTTTCTGTAGAAAAAATTTCCAGTGTAGGTTTCGTTGGTCAAAATGCGACCGATAGTTCGTTTGTGCCAGTAGTCTAAGGTCTTTCGTTTTTTATACTTAGCAACATACGGAGCTGAAACTTTAAGTTGATTCATTCTCTTTTCAATTTCTCGTAAGGGAAGTTTTTCGTCGACTGCCCAATGAAAAAGTTTTTTGACGATTTTGGCTTGTTCCGGTTCAATAACGAGTCTCTTTGTGGTTTTATCTACTCGGTAGCCGTAAGTCGCAACACCAGTCACAAAGTTTCCTTGTTTAGCGGCCTGAAGTTTGCCACCCAGAGTTCTCTCGCGAATCATTCCCCTTTCAAACTGAGCAAACATGGCTAGTATTTGCATGACCATTTGTCCAACGGGAGTTGAAGTGTCAATCGGCTCTGTCACGGATCGGAAAATAACTTTCAGCGCTTCAAAATGTTCAATGATTCCCAAGAACACTTTTAAGTTTCTGGCCAGACGGTCAATTTTATAAACTAAAACCACATCAAACTCTTTTTGCTCAGCGTCTTTAAGAAGCTGTGTCAGTCCAGTTCTTTTTTCGGGATGGGTGCTACCGGATATAGTGTCTTTGTAGATGTGAGATTCTTCAAGTTCAAATCCTTGTGATTTACAGTAGTTTTGTCCTCTTTCAAGTTGTACTTCTGGACCAAAATGTTCTTCATCATCTTGGCCTGTTGTCGAAACGCGAATATACAAAGCCGCTTTTAATTTTTTATCCTCTTCTTTTTTAGTTGTCTCTATCATGATTTTTTTGCTGACAAATTTTCAGTATCTTTTCTGGAGTTGCAAACTCAATTTCTTTTGATTTTATTTTTATTAACTGCCTTATGAGATCTTCTTTGTTTAGAGATTCAATCTCTTTGATTAAATCCGCTAGTAAATAATCTCGTAAATCTTCAATACTATTCATAGTTTCAGGAAGCCCTTATTTGTTATTTCTAAAATATGCTTTTAAATAAAGGTTTCCTAAATACTATTGTTATAGGTGTGTATATATAAGTACATATACTTACACATTTCTTTTGTTAACAACTGATGCGGGCATTGGTGCGCTTTACAGAATCTAAGGCCTTTTTGAGTCGAAAAGAAAAAGCCCACTATATTTTGAATTTTCTTTGATTACGACGCTTCAGAGAGTCTTTTTCCATCTCAGCAAATACCCCTAACATTAGCAGAATATCCCTTCCAAAAAGTTTCTCTCGTTCAGCAGTGTCACTGTTTCTATCATTTAACACACGTGGATACATTGCCACGTTTTTGATATTTTTTGATTTCATAAATTTAGATTTTTTAAGTTTGTAAATTTTCAAAGTTTAATTTCACTGATTTTCTCCTATGATTCTGAATTCTTACTCCATTCGTAAGGCCCCAAAGCCAAAAATTGGGCAACTCGCTCCTCACTGGAGAAAAACCAAGCGACAGTTTGAGTTTCAGCAATTCCCTTCCAGTACTCGTTTTCCCTCACATTTTTGAGAGCACAGACAAGCTCCTCTGGCCAATACTCGTTAAATCTTGCTTTGATATTTTCTTTAGCTTCTCTGGTCAATCTTTGTCCAGAACGGATTATGTTTGAATAAAGTGTATACATTTTTTCTATTTTCTTTTCTATTGCTTTACTATCTATTGTGCTTGCATTTTGTTCATTACTTAACGCTTGCACTTCGTTCAAGGGGGTGGAGCCACTTTTTTCTCCACCCGCCTGAACTTGTTGCAAGACTAGAGTATATTCGCTTGTCCACCCCTTGCGTTTCCTAATCGTGATGAACCCCTTATCTTCTAACTTATGAAGTGACGTAACGACTTGTCTGTAGCTGAGACCTGTTCCAGTCCCGATCTTGCCACCGCCATTTGCTATTTGTTCTATGCTCATTGTGTCCGAGTTTTTCTGGAAGCCCCAGGTTCTGCGTAAGATAAACAAAAGCACTCGTGTTTCAGAGCCATTAAGCAGGTGCATGTATGAATCCAGGAGACGAGGAAACATCCAGAAATTTTTCTTCATTTCTGGAGGAAAGCCAGGAAATTGTTTGGGGTTGTCTTGCATATTTATTAATCTTCGTCCTTCCCATCCTCTTCTTCTGCGAGCCAATCTCCAATTGTCATTATCTCTTCGTAGGAGTATGTGAATTTTAGATCAATCTCTCTGCCCTGAATGCGAAATACAATATTTGGACTACCCATATTTGTTAGAGAATCGTCCAAAAAAGATGGATAGAACGAAATATCAAGCCTTATGGGTTCAGTCATATGTTTGTCGTTGGTGGTATCCCATAGAATTTTGTTAACAGCTACTACTACTTTTTCAGCAATTTCTTTAAACGAACTTTTATTAAATTCTTGTGACATTTTTTTGCCACCTTTCTTATTTGTTGTTGACATAATTTTAAATAATTCTTAAGAAGGAGTGTGGGAGCGGACTGACTATTGACCACCCCCAGTTCCTTTACGATTACACTTTTCTATCTCTTGGGGGAACAGGAATGTTTTGAACTGATTTGTATGTGTTCTTGGTTTTCTTTTTTATCTGCTTTTTTGTCAAATAGCTTGTGTCATCTCTCATTGCCCAATATTCGTCTGGGTCATTGAAGTACATACTCGGTGTTCCCGCCTCAAACGCACCACTGGAATATTCCAAAGTGTATTTTGGATCATACGCCTTGCCGAAGCTGATTTGTCTGTTAAGCACAAGTGGAAGTTTTTTCTTGGAAGGCAACAGTCTTATCCTCAGGATGATATCCCTGGGTATAATCTTGTCTCCTCCACTGAAAAACCCTCTTTTCTCCAATTCTGTCGTAATCAACCATTCGGCATCATCTAACAAGTACCAGAGATATTTTTGGTCTTCTGGAAACTCTTTAATTTTTTTAATTTTGTAATTCATAGATTTTATGCGGTCGGAACGCGGAGCACTTCTACAAAGTACTCCGCTCCTGCCACCGCAATTTATTTACTAACTCAAACTACTCCAGTGGAATCTGGAACTGCGCCGTCTTTGTATGCTTGCGATAGTATCTAGAGGCCAACTCCATGATAGGAGTCTTGCCTCTAAGGTCCAGTTTGATCTGAGCTTCTTTGAGCTTCGCTGGTATTTTGCCGAATGCTTTCACTAGACTTGTGGCTATCTGGTTTGCTCCGTCTTCCAGTATGGCCGGCACTATTCCGTAACCTCTGGGCGGCATTGAGTTTTTGAATTGATATTTCATAACAATTCTTGTTTCTTGTTGGATTATTTTGTTCGCTTTGGAGAAGTATGCTAAACAAACGAGTAAAAGCACCCGACAAAGAGTTGCCGGAACCGACCTCTTGCTTTTTTTGTTTGTTGCTCATTTTGACGAACAAAAAATCCGCTTATAATTTGCGGATGCAAGTGGTCAGCATTACGAGATTCTGAAGCTGATGCAAACGCATCCTGTCTGAATCCCGTTGGGGCTGAGTCCTTAGTTGTAAGTTTACACTACCATAACCTCTAATTTTTACTTTATGGAACCTGTGGATAACGATAAAATACAACACGAAACTTTTAATCTGCAAGACACCCAGATTGCCCGTTAAAAATAAAGCCATATAAAACCATTACTTATACCCCAAAATTCAGCAGCCGTGAACGCGCAGCCCGACGAAATGATGCTAGCCACCTACTCCTAGTCAGTGCCCAGAAAGGATGTGGCAGAGCAAAGCAGTGCCCATTTTCTTAACTTTTCACTTTGAAAGTTGTAAACGAGTGAGGTTCGCACGGAAGCCATAATAAATGAGATTGATTGTCTCTCGCATCTTTTATCTACTCAAATTTATCAACAATTTTGTCCAGTTTGTCTGACGCTTCCAGTATCATATTCATAGACTGGTCATAGAGTTTAGAGTCATGTTTGTCTATTGCTCTTCTGTAAATCGGCATGGAATCTCTAAATAATTCAAAAGCTTGTAAAACTTCTTGATGTATAAGAATCAAGTCTTCAGGCGGAACAATGGCTTTAACTCTTTCGTAAGATTTTTCTATGATTAGTGTGTGTTTTGCCAACTCCGTCACATCCTTATTTGTCCAGTATTGTTGATACGATTGTAAAAGATTTCGTGCCTCCATTGAATTAGTCACATCTTCATAAACACCAATCACTTGGTTGAAGTAAACGGAGGTGCTGTATTTGTTTGCTACATATTTATTATCAGATGGTAGAGACGAAGAAGGATTTGATCCACCAGAAAAAGCTACATAAGCCCACAACATTAGAAGCACAAAAAATAAAATAGTCAAAAATCTTTGTGTCTTCTTTGTTTTCACCTCACCATTTGTAGAATCCATAAAATTTGAATTAAAAAAAACCTGCTACTAATGCAGGCGGCAAGACTCCGACAAAAAGCCCGCCACCAGGAAGGTCCGAAGACCTCTATAAGAGTTTCCCCTTATAACGTTGAGAACGCCCTGAATGACGGGTTGTTTGTTCTCAACGATTTTCGACCATGCCAGAGTTTGAAGCTACTGGTTTAGGTCTTTCGGACTATTTAGTTGTATTTATATAGTAATACTTGCCTCTCGTTAAGTAAACAAGTAATTTGAAAAGGCCTTATTATAAATTTATACAAAAAGGTATAATGACCTTACAAATCCATAGCCTAAACCGTTTTAGCGGCATGGCAAAAACCAACCACGAAATCCTCATTGAGGCCTAATTTGCGGTTGGGCGGTCGATGAGGATTTTATATTATTCGCTTTTCCTTTAGTCCATTTTTTCGGCACTCTCCGATTCAGTTTTTGCAAGAGTTTAATCTTCAGATTTCTGGATCGGCAATGAGAAAGGATTCCGTTATAAGAAGAAAAATTCTTATCTGTCGCTTTCCTTAGTATTCTCTTTTTGGTTTTGGTTCTCAAAATTCTGTAGCTAGGAAAACAAACATAGCCAAGGTAATCAATGCCGCTTGAATAAGTTTTCAAGACTATCTTATCTGGATGGATTCTTAATTTTAAATTTTGCTCAGTGAAGTTTTGAATTTTGGAAAGGCACAATTCCAAAAAACTTTTGTCTGTGTGCATAAGGATAAAATCATCAGCATATCTGATATATCCCTTGACTTTCAGTTCATGTTTCACAAATTGATCAAGTTTATCCATGTAAATATTGGCAAAAATTTGAGAAGTGAGGTTACCAAGCGGTATGCCGGAACCAAAACTTTCCGTTATATCTTCAAAAAGTTTGATCAGTCTGCAATCAAAAGTCTCTTTTCTTAATATTTTAAGAAGTATTTCGTGGTCAACGGAATCAAAAAATTTCCTGATATCCAGCTTCAATACCCACAATGTCCTGCTGTTATTACGAGAAAGCTTAAGTCCCATTTTATAAAGACGCTTAATGGCCCAGTGAGTGCCTTTGTATTTTCTGGAAGACCAAGAGTCAAAGATAAACTTCTTATCCCACATCTGCTCTATAACTCTGATTATTGCATGATGCAAAAGCCTGTCCCTGACGCTTGCCTTGTGAATATGCCTCTTTTTTGGATCATTAATGAAAAAGGAAAAATAACCGCCATGTTTATATACCCCATTTACCAAATCTTCATGCAATTTAAAAATATTGTCTTCAAGGTTAAGCTCAAATTCGGCGACATCCTTCTTTCTCCTTTTGTCCCTGCGAAACTCGGTCCATGCGTCGAACAAATTTTTTAGTGAAATAATTTTTTCAAACATAATGAATACAAAAAATGATATTAAAACCGCCGAACAAACTCCTCTGTTCCAAGCAGTCTATAAGCTGTATCTATCATGGTATGTCAGATGCAGCCAAATTCCAAAGAAAGATAGATTCACTATAGGCCAAAAGACAGAAAATCTGCTTTTGGAAATTCTAATTTTGGTAGTTACCGCCTACCATACGAACAATCCGGAATATAAAAGGCAATCTCTATCTAAAGCAAATACTCTGCTTGAATGCGTCAAAGTCACTATCCGGTTGGCCAAAGATGTTAAAGCTTTGGAACAGCGCTGGTATATTGATTACCAAACCAGAATCCAGGAAATGGGTAAAATGCTCGGCGGGTGGATCTCTAGTACATGCAAAACGAACGGATAAATGTCCGTCCGTTTTTTCTTTACGAGAGTGACTTCGGAGGGAAACAACACCCAAATTGTCGTTGCGTTGCCCTGGGTTATTGTTGTTGACGTTGACGCCGTTGCGGTCAGCGTTGCCGAGATTCACAAGCTTGCCGTTAGAGGAAAGGGTTGTTTTTGCGTCTCTCCATCCAGATCAGAGGCCTTAACCGGGCAGGCGCATCTTATAGGATGTAAGTAGCGCCTGTTGTGTAAAAATGTGGTGGCTGATTTAATCCGTCACCTAAGTGAATTTACATAAATCACCACTCCAGAGCGACGCAAGCAGTTCTTCTCTCATAATTCAATGTTGGCGAGAATCATGACATGCACGATCCTTCATTAGCCATAAACATTATAGCACCTCAAAAAAATTGCGGCGAAGAAACCAAAGATTCAAAGAATAAATATCAAAGTATCAAGAGAGAAAAATCAGCGGAGGGAAACAACACCCAAATTGCCGTCGCGATGCCCTGGGTCATCGTCGTTGACGTCGACGCCGCTGCGGCCAGCGTCGCCGAGATCCACAAGCCTGCCGTCAGAGGAAAGGGTGTTAGACCAGTCATAGTTTGCTTCCAAAATGCCCCTTTCTTTCCTATTTCTAAACTGCAAAACCCAGTCATACAATATTTCCGCCGGAATACGCCTATGGTTTTTATTTATCAAAAGTTCCGAAAGTTTCCTTGCCACTTCTTTCCAATTTTTATCATAATCTTCGTCAAGCATTTTTTGGAGTCCTTCAAGAAGTTCGTCGGTACATTCTTCTTGTTCTTCCTTTGAAACGGAATCCAAACCCATAAGATAATCGCGTAACACCTTGGTTTGTTCTATATAATTTTTACTGGTGGAATCGGGCACAAAATTTTTGCCAACCAGTTTCCATTCGGTCCTTAAAGAAGCGTTTTTGAAAAAATCTTCAGTTTGATACCAGCCTATGTCGTAAAGCAATTTTTCCTGTTCTTCTTCGCTATCTTCCTCTAAAATTGCTTGCATGAGTCCATTCATTCTCTCCATAGTCATAGGAGATCCTTCTCCATCGCTTTCTACCCGTAGCACAAGCATTTCTCCGTTCCCCTTAGCTTTTTCAAGTATTTCAGGACTATATGGAATGGCTGGCACTTTTTCTTGAGGGAATTCAAATCTAAAAGTACTCTTTATTTCTTCAACTCCATAAAAACTATCGCTCATGATCTCTTGGGCTTGTTCATAAGAAGTTTCAATTCCTTCACTTGTTTTTTTATTACCAACACCAAGTTCTTGTTTAAGTTTTATATATTTTTCTTTTATAGCCTTGAGTTCCTGGACGCTTAAAGAGTTAAGCTCTCGGCCTTTTTGGATGACAGTTATTTCTTCAACAATTTTAGAGCCGAGCTCGCTCTCTTTTTCGGGATTTGTGGTTTTAGGTGCACCTTCCATATTTTTGCTTATTTAAAGCCAGTATATCATAAAAATTTTCGCGGAAAAACCAAAGGAACAAAGGGAAAAGATCAAAGGTTCAATATGAGAAAAGAACTAGCGGAGGGAAACAACACCCAAATAGTCGTAGCGTAGCCCTGGGTAATCGTTGTTGACGTCGACGCCGTCGCGGTCAGCGCTGCCGAGATCCACAAGCTCGCCGTAAGAGGAAAGGGCTGCTGTCCAATCATAGGTCTTCTCCAAAATTCGCTCATTATTGCCCTTTATGGAGAGCAAGATGTCATAAAGGACTTCTGGCGGCAGTCTCCTGTGATTTTTGTTCACGGTAAGCTCAGAGAGTCTTCTAGCCGCCTCCTGCCAGTCTGATTTCATAATTTCGTTAATTTCTTCAAGAACTTTATCGGAACATTCTTTGGCCTCATCTTCAGTCAGAGATCCCAGTGATATTAAATATTCGCGCAATATTTTTGTTTGCTCTATATAATTTGTGGATCCTTCAGCTTTACCGCCATAAGAAGTAGTCACCGACTCAGGAAGAGGAGCTTTGGTTGTAAGCCTCCATTTCAAGCGAGGATGAGTATTTGGAATTGGCGTGCCATCTTTATTGATTCCGGTGTAAAACGGCTCATCTTTATACCAACAACTACTTTCTAACTTTGCTGCACCAGATTTATCTTGTCCATACAAAACCTTAATTTTTTCTCCAGTAGCAGGATCGATCAATTCAGGAATCATTTCAAGCATATGAGATATGGTAAGGAACTTACCTTCTGAGTCTTTATCAACTCCGAGTACAAGCATTTCTCCATTCTCCTTGGCCTTTTCAAGATCATCCGGCGAATATGGCATATCTGGAATATCTTCAAGAGCCACTTTGATACCAAAAGTCTTTTCAATTTTTTCAGGTCCCATATAGTCTTTGCCCAACATTTCTTTTGCTAATTCCATTTTTTTAAGCAAAGTATCAGGTGAAGTTCTTCTCTCCGGCTTTGATAGTTTACCACTGGCCTCAACTTCTGCTTTCAGTTTTTCAATATCTTTAATGAGCCCAGCCTTTTCTGGAGATATACCGGCAGTTTCTAAGCTTTTTCTTTTTGATTCTCCCGGCTTAGGTTTGTATTCCACTAATCTTATAAGCTCCCCGAGCTTTTTTCTGTCAGCGTCACTCTCCAATTTATTGGCGTAATAATAACGGAGAGCTTGTTGCATGGTTTCGTTAATATCTCCATTATAAAATCTCAAAATAAAATCTCTGACTCTACGAGGTTCCATACGATCATCGTAAGTGAAAGGTTGAGGCTGATCTTCAGCAATTTTTCTATTTTTCAAAAGCTCTTTGGCCGCTTTATGAAATTCTTTAAATTTTTCCAAAACTTCAGGCAGTCCTTGAATATCTTGGAGTTGCTCTGTTGTTAAACCTTCACCTCTGGCTCTGAGGAACATGTCAGGAGTTATATTTTGCGTTCCAGCTCCTATTCCAAAAAGGGCGTCTGTTGAAAATGAGAACGTGCCTTCTGGAAGTTCGGTTGGCAGTTTTTTGTAAACCCATCTTCGGAGTTGGGCAGGATCTAGTGGTTCACGACCAAAATATCCTTTGCCTGGAGGGTTCATCAGGGCAATAATTTTGGTCTTCTCTTTATTCACAGCTACAGCTTCTGAAGCATCTTCAGACAATACGACATCTCCACCCCTTTCAAGAGAATCTAAAACTTCATGGAGACGAATGAGAATGTTTGGGGCTGAAGCGTTGAATTCGTCCAATATAATTATTTTTGTCTTGCCTTCTTCTTGCCTCAAACCGCTTGTTACTTTGCCGTCTGCAAAAATATATTCAGGATCTTCAGGTTTATTTTTGTGAGGATTGGGAATGTATCTCCCCATCAAATCTTCAACATCAGTTGCCCCGTTGAGGTTCGCATAATGAATCTCCCAACCAAGTTCAGCTGCCATCTTTTTAACCGTTGTGGTTTTGCCTAGAGATGTTCCACCATCAACAAGCAGAGGCTCACCGCTTACAAACGCCACAGCGATATCTCTTTGCAAAGGCAAAGCCACTTCTTTGTCATTTATAAAATCTTGGTATTGCTCTCTTCTTGGTATAAATTGACCATTACCATTTTTTGCTTTCTCCAAACCAACTCCAAGATAAGAAACGCTGCTTTCAGTTTCTTCAATAGAATTTTCAGTTATGGGAATAATCTCTACAAATAATTTACCGCTCATGGGATCCTCCGGATTGGTGTCTTCCACAACTCTAACCTTATACGGATATCCAGGCTCCGGTACTGGAGAAGATTTTGCCAAAATAATAATTTTCCTGCTTGGAGAACTGCTTTTATATTCCTTTTCGCCACTCTTTTTTTGCTGTTCTTCAAATATGACATCATCAATAAAATTGCCCCCTTCTTGTGTCCCCACATTTTCTATTTTAGCCTTATTTTTAGGGTCAAAATTGATATTTTCCATTTCAGTGCTTGACATTATAACTCATATTTGCTATAATATACCCAGAATAGTTCTTTAAATTGTCTGGAAGGTTTTGAAAGAAGTACGACGGGACGCTGGCTAGCCATGCCAAACTCCCCCAAACAAAACGCGCCAGACCTAGCCACGGTCCGGGACGCACCCCAGCCTCTTTAAAAAGAAGGGGCTTTTTTTTATTTAAAAATGAAAATTTTTGAGTATTCATGATTGATATGCCGGACCGCAATTGGCTAATATATTCCAGCCTTTGTCTTGAAGTTTATTCAAATCTTCTTTCAAAACAAGAAAAATCACACAGCCATTGGTATAGTCTGGAGAAAACGTTTTTGATTCCATCACGTTATTATCAAAAATTTCCACTTGGCCTGTAGGATACTGAATCAGGAAATCATAAAAATCTTTGCTCATATTTTCGCCTGCAACAAGATATGTTTTGGCAGAATTAAATAGATCTGAAATATTATCTGATCGTTTGAATCCTTCGCTCTCCATTGCTCCCGAAAAATCGCTCAATTGATCTCTGTCTTGGGCTATAATTAGCCCCACTTCTTTTTGGCCAAAAGTTGCCTTAAGAAAATCGGTAAATTCTTTGTTTTCAGTTTCTTTCATACAGCTTATTTATACTAAAAATTCTGATAATTGGCAATCACTTCTTTTATAAGGTCAGCCAACTTCTCAGCCATTTCTTCCACTTTAACATTTGCAATGCTATTTGGATAATATCTGCCAACATGATCGGTCCCCCCACCTATACCCAAACCTATCAAACGAATATCGCTTTCTTCAAGCACTTGTTTGATCATTTTCCCAAGTTCATATTTTGTCCTCGGATGCATTGAGGATTCCTCAGGTGTGCCATCAGACATGACAATCAAAAATTTCTGATCGGCTTTTTGTTTCTCTAATCTTTTTGAGGCTTGCTCCAATGCCCAGCCGTCATCATTCCATCTGGCCTTCCCTGTATCGCTAGTATCGTTTACCTCTTGAAGCATGCCTCCCATATGCTCTCTTATAATTTTGGACATCTGCTCTCCAAAATCTTGATACTCATACATGCGATCATTAAATCCAAGTATTTCAAGATTTATAGATAAGCGGTTTAAAACTTCCGACAAAACAATAACGGCTTTGAAAGTTTCTTCTATTTTATTTCCGTTGGACATAGAACCGGAAAGATCAACCAATATGGAAATAGCGTAATCTTTTTCTTTTGGAAGTTCTCTTTTTTGCCAAGCTTTGCTCTCCATAGCCGGAACAGATTTGGCTTTCTCTTGAATCCTTCTTTTAATATCAATCCGCTTGCCGGTAGTGAAGCCGCTTTTCCAGCCTCTGGCTCTACGCTCGACGAATATCTCTCTCAAATCATTTTCAAGTTTGTCTATGAGCGGAAGGACTTCTTTTCTCATTCGTTCATAAACATTTTCGTCCTTTTTTAATTCTTTAGCTACTCTGTCTTTGTATTTTTTTAATTCTTCCTCATCAACTTCTTGTGTTTCTCTTCCGGTTTTTGTTTCTTGCTCAACTTCTTGTTTTGGCTTAACTTCGGCATCTCGTTCCGCCTTCTTTTCCGGATTATCAGAAAGTTTGCCTTGCAACTCTTCATTAAGAGCCTCCTCAAATTCTTTCATGGCTTTTTCAGCCTTATCTTTTATTTCTTTTTGCTCTCCTTCCGGGAGAGACTGGATATACTCTTTTATCTTTTGTTTTAAATCTTCAGAAAGAGAGTCTAAATCTATAGGTTTGGTTCCCGGGGATTGTTGTCCTTCCGTATCCTGTGGTTCACCTTCTCCAGCTGATTCGGAAGACTCTTCAGATTTTTCTCCTTTCTCTCCTTCAGCTTGTTGCTTTTCTTTCTCTGCTTTTTCTTTAGCCTCCTGTTGCTCCTTTTTGGCCTGTTCAATGGCTTTCTTTATGGCCTCCTCTAAAGCTTGCTGCTCTTCCGGAGTTAATTTATCTTTCAGTTCTTGTGGCATTCCTTTTTCTCCTTTTTCTTCGCCTCCGTCTTTTTCTTTCTGCATATCCTTTAACAATTCTTCCATTTTTTGATCTTCCATATCAGCTTCAACCAATTTTTTAAACTCTGGCCATATTTGATCTCGATTTATTTGATACGAAAGCTCGGCATATTTTCTGATCAACCCTTCGCTTTTGTCAGCCTCTTGTCTAGAAGGATATCTGAGCCAGGAATCTTGGGCCGATAACAGAGTCGCTTCAACTGCAGTTTTAACTTCCTCCGGCAAATCTGGAGACAATTCAAAATCTTGCTCTTTAGTTTCTCTAAACCATTGTTTAATATATTCAAATCCGGCCTGCATAAAGCGGGGCTTATATCCAAGTTTTTGCTCGGCTTTTTCTTTGGCCTTGGCTTCAAAATCCAAATCTTGTTCATAGGCCAAACCCATTTGTTCTCCAAATTTAGGATAACTTTCAGCCACAAAGTTATTGTCTCTTGGGTCTTCTATAGAATTCATCATGAAAGAAAACCCCGGTTGCTTCCATTCTTCCAAAGGAATAAAATCAGTCCGGCTGATTCTTCTGTGGCCGCCTTCATGAGAAATGACAAATCTTAAATAATCCATCGGTTTTTCCAAAAGATCTTTAGGATCAATTCGTATTATGTTATTTTTAAAATCCCAATACCAACCGCCACCAGATTCATTAAGCTCAATTGGAATACGAAAATCTTTGCCTATGAAATACGCAAGAGAAGAGAGGGTCTGTTGTTTTTGTTTTATTTCTTCCTGCTGTTCAGGAGTAAACTCCGCAAGAATTTGTTTTTCTCTTTCTGGTTTCAGAGCTTTATATATCTGCTCCGGCATTTCCGCAGTTTCGTTTTCAGGTATTTTGCCGTCTAATTTAATGCCCTCCATAAAATTGATTATAACTATATTGTGTCGCAAATTGGACAATAAGACAAATATGGACTGATGCGGATTTAAGCGGTATTATTTATAGATAATTGAATAAGCCTAAACTTGCCAAGCCAAATTAGCAAGCATGGCGCAAACCCAACCACGGCAGAGAACTCCTCGTTCAGGAGCACCGTGGTTGGTCCCATCCGGAAACGGGTGGTGGGTGGCGTAAGCCATCGCCTGGCGGGGAGTTTTCTGCCATCCCAAAACTTAATATTGTTGTTTTGGTCTGTAAGAAATAGCTTCTAAAATATGGGAAGAAGAAATCTCAATGGAAGATTCTAGATCCGCAATGGTACGAGCCAACTTAATGATTTTGTGATAACTCCTAGCAGAAAGATCTAAAGTTTTTGCCGATCTGTTTAAAATCTCTTTTACTTCGTCTGATATTTTTAAAATGAGAGTAATATCTCTAGCATTCATTTCAGAGTTAGTAGATATTTTTCTACCAGCATTTTTGAATCTTTTTTCTTGAATATCTCTCGCCTTCATTATTCTTTCCCTTGCTGGGATACTCTCACTCTTTTCGGCTTTCTCTGTTAATTTTTCATGATCTACCTTTGAAACTTCTGTCCATATATCTATACGATCTATTATGGGTCCAGATATTTTTCTCTTGTATCTTTCAATTTGAAGCGGTGCGCAAGTACACGGTTTACCTTTTATTCCAAAATTTCCACACGGACAAGGATTCATAGCGGCTACGAGTATGAAGTGCGCAGGAAACTTTACGGTGCCTTTGGCTCTTGAAACCGAAACAACCCTTTCTTCTAACGGCTCTCTCAAAGCTTCGATTGCTTTATTTTCAAATTCTGGAAATTCGTCAACAAATAATATTCCCTTGTGGGCTAAAGTGACTTCCCCCGGCCTCGGATTAGTACCACCACCAATCAAAGCAACATAAGAGGCTGTGTGGTGAGGAGATCTAAAAGGTCTCTCTGCTACTAAACTATCATTCAAGGCGCCAGTCATAGAATGTATTTCTGTCACCTCTAAAGCTTCTTCAAATGAAAGTGGTGGTAGAATACCAGGCAGAGCTTTGGCGAGCATAGTTTTTCCTGTTCCAGGAGGTCCATAAAGAGCGATGTTGTGTCCGCCAGCCGCGGCTATCTCCAAAGCCCGTTTAGCTGATTCTTGACCTTTAATATCGGCAAGATCAAGAGAAATGTTATGCAAATTTTTTATCTCTTTTTTCTTTTCTTGTTTTAGCTTTTGGTTTATATCAGTATCATGGGCAACATGATTTATAATTTCCACCAAAGTTTCTGCTCCAAAAACAGCAATGCCGTCAACAAGAGCTGCTTCTGGAGCGTTTTCCACTGGTAGATATATTTCTCTGAAACCTTTTTCTTTTGCCTTACGAGCAAATGCTAAAGCTCCTTTTACGGATCGCAAACCTCCGTCAAGTGAGAGCTCTCCAAGAAAAATTTTGTCTTTAGAATCAAACAGAATATCTCCGCTTGCTAACAAATATGACAAAGCAATAGCAACGTCTAAACCAGATCCTTCTTTTCTGACTTCAGCTGGTGCTAAAGATATAACAACTTTATGATTTTTTGACTTTGGGGATTCAAAACCAGAATTCTTAACAGCAGCGCTTATTCTATCTTTAGCTTCTTCAACGGCCTTATCACCTAGTCCAACTATTGAGAAAGAATTCAATCCTCTGGAAAGATCAGCCTCCACATCAACAATATATGGTTTGAGAAGTGAAGCTTGAGCACTGTGAACTTTAGCATATGACATATTGTACTTTTATAATAACAAATTTTCTGAACACTTTTTCGCGAAGAAGCGGAGGCCTTCCTATACAGGCCATATACTGCCTCTTTTTTTTATTGCTTTTACAAACCGACCATCAATTTGTTCGTACCGCTAAACAGCATATACCCCTCTTTCCAAGCCGACTATTAGAAAGAGCACTCCTTTGTGAGCTAAAGTAACTTCGCCCGGCTTTATATTGCTCCCCCCTCCGATGATAGCTACATGAGAAGCAGTGTGATGCGGAGAACGAAAAGGTCTCTCAAAAACCAATATGTCATTTAAAAATCCAGACATAGAATGAATCTCTGTCACTTCTAAAATTTCATCAAATGAAAGCGGAGGCAAAATACCAGAAAGAGCTTTGGCCAACATTGTTTTACCTGTCCCCGGTGGTCCATAAAGAGCGATATTGTGTCCACCAGCAGCTGCTATTTCCAAAGCTCGTTTAGCTGATTCTTGACCTTTAATATCTGCCAAATCAAGCGAAATATTTCTCAAATTTTTAATCTCTCTTTTCTTTTCTTGTTTTATTTTTTGATTTATATCAGTATCGTGAGCAATATGATTTATTATTTCCTGTAAAGTTTCTGCCCCGAAAACAGCAATACCCTCTACCAAAACGGCTTCTGGAGCATTTTCAATTGGCAAATATATTTCCCTGAAGCCCTTTTCTTTAGCTTTACGAGCAAAAGCCAAAGCTCCCTTGACTCTCCGCAATCTACCATCAAGTGAAAGTTCTCCCAAAAAAATCTTGTCTTTAGAATCAAAAATAATATCACCACTGGCTAATAGATATGAAAGAGCAATAGCCACATCCAGACCAGAGCCCTCCTTTTTAACCTCGGCAGGAGCAAGGGAGATCACCACTTTGTGATTTTTTGATTTTGGAGATTCAAAACCGGAGTTTTTAACGGCTGCACTAATCCTATCTTTGGCTTCATCTACCGCCTTGTCTCATAAGCCAACAATAGAAAAAGAATTCAGACCGCGAGAGAGATCTGCTTCTACGTCAACAATATAAGGTTTTAAAAGTGATGCTTGAGCGCTGTGAACTTTGGCGTAAGACATAATTTTCAATCTTTCAATCAACTCTCCATATGAGCTTTGCAAGTGCGAGCAGCGGGGTTAGCGATAAGACGCTCTTCTTCTATTTCTTCGCCCGAGACTTCACACATACCATATTCATTTTTTTCAATCTTAGTTAAAGCATCTTTGACATCATTGTATCTGATTTCTAGTTCTTTTAAGACCGCAGTATTACTTTCAAATTCTTCAATATTGTCAGCCACTTCATTTGAGTCGGCGCTATCAACATTCATATCAGAGGGTTCAGCTTCCCAATCTTTTTTGTTAGATGGATTTTTTCGTCCAATAGAATTCAACTCATTCTCAACTAAGATGAGTTCTTCTTCTAATTTGGTCTTAAAATATTCTATGTCTATATCATTTCTCATAATGCATATTATATCACAAATTATTTATCTAACAATTGAACGAGAAGCGTAAACAGAGGATACTTCTCCTATAGCTGTCAAATCTCCAGTAATCAAAATAGTATTTTTATCAAGAAAAGTGTAAGCCATCTTGGCTTGATTTTTAGAATTAATCAATCCTCTAGTGTCCTTGTTTTTAATAATAATATCTTTCCAAGCAAAAATTTCTGGCTTTAAAGGTATCGTAGTTTCTGTGGTGCTAGCCGTCTGTTTTAAATCTATTGGAGAATCAACACTTTGCGTTTTTGGATTCAAAAAAGCCAAATCTTCTATCATATTATTTTCCCATTCAAGCATACCCGAAAAAGCTCTTCCAAAATCGTTCACCGTCAATATAATAAAGGGGAAAGTTTTTTCGTTTTGAGAAATAGCGCCAACTAGATATTCATCTTTAAGAGTTCTCTCTAAAATAGACGGCAAAGAAACTCCCAAAAAATCAAACAAGTCCTCTGGCTTTTTAAACAGTTCTCCATCAGTCCCTGATATTTGAAAAGCACTAACTCCATTTTCCAAATGTAATCCCGAAAGTTCAGACCCAAAATTTGTTTTGGTAACATTGGCGAGAGTAACCAGATTATTGTAAGGAAGGATATCTTGCTCAAGTGTCACTTCAACTACTGGTGATATTTTTAATGTCTTGATGATATAAAAAATAACAGTGCCTGCACTAATAATTAAAAACAAACTCAAGATTATTATTGTAAAATTTATTTGAAGACCACTATATTTTGATTTTTCTTTTGACTTTGGAAACATTACTGGATTTTCTACTTCTTTTTTTTCTTTTATCTGTTCTGTTTGTCTTTTTTCTTTCTCTCTTTCTTCTTTTTCTTTTTCTTTCACCACAATAGAGACGATTGATTCGTCTTTATTTTTTATAAATTCAGCCATATCTCCTTGATAGGTGCGCAATGAGGGTAGTTTGGTTTTATTGTGCAAAAGATCAATCACTTTACCAAACTTATTAACTTCTTCCTTTTTTTCAGGATCCATAATTATAATATTAGCACAAATAAAATAGGATTTTTAAATTCCCCAAATTTTAGCCCTAGTGCTTCTCTCTATTTTTTATTTCAATTTCTTCTTTTAATAAATCAAATTTGACTATAAAATTCTCAAAAAAACCTTTCTGACCAACCAAACCATAGGGCATTGCTTTTCCAGCCACGCTTGGCATAAAACCAGCGTTTATTTCAAAAGGCCAGCCTCCCACTTCTATAATTATTGGATGTATATAAAAAACTGAACACTTACCGCCAACTCCAAAAACCTCTCTGGGTTTTCCCTTTCTTACATCAATTCCAAGATAACTTCCAATTTCTTCATCAAAAATACAGAGATCGGCTCCAGAATCTACAAGAACTTCATAACGAACCGATTTACCTTGATTTTTAAGTATTATCTCTATAACAGGTCTTAATATTGATCCATATTGTTTATATTTGAATTTCATAGAGAACCAACATATGTGGTTATATTTTCAGGCACTCGCATAACAATAGGATTGTTATTGTTTTTCTTTTTAGCAACAGAAATAGCCTCTTTTAAAGTTTTACCAAACCCAAGCACAGTAGTCTCGTCATCTGCCAACGCTACCCAAAGTCCTTTATATTTTTTGTATATTTTGGTCCAATCCATAATAAGAATATATTATCATAAAAAGTTTTTTATTTCTTTTGAATGAAATTTGGATCTACATCTTTGATAGAAAGTTTCATCCTTCCTTTATCATCTATCCCTTTAACGATAACCGGCACTTTCATACCAACTTTCATATAATCTTCTACTCTTTCAATTCGGAAAGAAGCAATTTCAGATACATGAACTAATCCATCATTTCTAGAATCAAGTTTTACTATTACTCCAAAATCAGCCACCCTAACTACTTCTCCCATAAGCTTATCTCCTGTTTTGTATTCTTTGACAATTTCTTCGATTAGAATCTTGGCTTTTTCAACTCCAGCCATTTCTCCTGTTATATAAATTATACCATCTTCTTCTATATCAATCTCTACCCCAGTCTTATCTTTGATTTCATTTATAACTTTACCGCCTCCACCAATAACCATACCAATCTGATCTGGACGAATCTTGATAGAAATAATCCTAGGAACTCTGACGGACAACTCTTTTCTAGGGGTTTTTATTTCCGCCTCTATCACATCCAAAATTTGGAGTCTCGCCATTTTGGCTTTTTCAAAAGCTTCTTTCAAAATAGGAAGAGAGATACCAGAAACCTTGACATCCATTTGCACTGCCGTTACCCCATCTCTTGTGCCAGCCACTTTAAAATCCATATCTCCGTGTTCATCTTCCGGGCCTTGGATATCCGTAAGCAATTTATATTTGTCACCAATCATCATAAGTCCCGAAGCAATACCCGCTACCGGTTTTTTGATTGGCACACCTGCGTCCATCAGAGCCAAAGTAGAACCGCAAACCGAACCCATTGAACTTGAGCCGTTGGAAGCCAAGACTTCAGAAACAATCCGAATAGTGTAAGGAAATTCTTCTTTAGAAGGCAAAATCGGCATCAAAGCTTTTTCAGCTAAAGCTCCGTGACCTATCATCCTTCTATTGGTGCCACCCACTCGACCAATTTCTCCAACAGAAAAAGGAGGAAAATTGTAATGGTGCATAAACCTTTTATCAGCTTGAGTTTCCATACCACCCATTATTTGCGAATCACTAGGAGAACCCAAGGTTATAGCTGAAAAGATATGAGTCCCTCCGCGATAGAAAATGCCAGTTCCATGAAGCACCGGAGAGATGCCTCCAGCTTTAGCATATAAATTTCTCAACTCATCAAAGTCCCTATTGTCTATACGTTTACCATCTTCAATGGCAAGTTTGTGAATAAAATCATCAATAGCTTGGTGGAAAAGTTTTTTAGCAATCCGCTGGTCAGCTTCTGGCATATTTTCTTTTAAATATGCAAACCATTCATCTTCTAAGAAATATATTTTTTCTTTACCCGGCTCTCCTATCAAATCTTTTATTTTAGTGAGAACTTCTATCTCAAAAGCTTTCTGCAAATCTGCCGGTATTGCTGTTTTTTTGATTTCTATTTTCTGATGACCAATTTCTTCAATTATTTTTTCTTGAAATTTTTGGATTTTATTAAGCTCTTCTTTAGCTTTTTCTAATGCTTGTATCAACACTTCTTCAGAAGTCTCGTTTGACCCAACCTCTATCATATTTATTTCTTCGTCCCGACCACAAGCTATCAAATCAAGTTCATAATCTGCGTTATCTCTTATTTCATAAGAAGGATTAACCAAAAATTCTTCTTTATTTTTTAATTTACCGACTCTTACCGCTCCAACCGGCCCATCCCAAGGAATAGAGGAAGTAGCCAAAGCAAGAGAAGTAGCTATCACTCCCAAAACATCAGGGTCATAGTTGCCCAATGAGAGGACAGTCACTATCACTTGGATTTCGTTTCTTAAATCATTATCAAAAAGTGGCCTAATAGTCCGGTCTATGATTCTTCCAGAAAGTATCGCCTCATCACTTGGTCTACCCTCTCTTCTCACAAACCTTGAGCCCAAAATCTGTCCCGAAGCATAAAATCTTTCTTCGTATTCAACAGAAAGAGGAAAATACTCTATATCTTTTTCTCCTTTAGATATAACAGCTGTGGCCAAAACTGTTGTCTCTCCCAAACTCAAAAGGACCGAACCATGAGCATTTTCTGCTAAATCAGTAAATTCAGCAGTCAATTTCTCCCCCCCAATTTCCATCTCGTATTTTTTTGATTTCATCTATTTATAGCGAGATCATTCTTGAATGTTTTTACTCCCAAATTTTGGGCCCAAAAATATTCAAAAATAAAAGTCCCGCATTATTTTTAATATTTTCAATATATCACAAGTATTACATTAAATAAAACTCCCTCAAAATAAAAGTTGTTACGTCAAACACAACGGTTTTCAGCTAAATTTTTTATTTTTTTATAATTTATTGACGGGTCACACCAAAATTACTTTTAGGAATCTCGTATTTTTTGATTATTTCAGCGTTTTGAGTGTTACGTTTCAAAAAAATTATATTATACTCATCGGCAAAGACTGGTGCCCAAGCAAAGTCAGACACTTCTTGGATAAGGAAATTCTGACCCCAAGGAGTAAGGTCCAGATGAGAGAAAAATATGCTGTTAAAATTGTATTTTTGGTCAAGCTTTAGCCATTCTTCTCTTTTTTCTTGAGCCGGCACATAAATTTTTTGGAAAAAATCAACACTATATGCCTCCGGCCTATTATCTACAAAAACTTTTTCTTCGGGAAACAGGTGAAAGATAAGATAACCACCAATGTCATAATTATTAAATATCGGCCCTTTTATGTTTTGATATTTATAAAATTCCACTGCCGCATTTACTTTAGGCATTAGACCGATGCCAAAGGAGCTTTCTTTTTCTTTTATTCGGGAAAAAGAAGTGAGAGAAAACCAAACCAGAGTGATAACTAAAAAAGTAATGGATAGATTTTTGCCGATATTGTTTTCATTTTTAGAAAAAAAGAAGCCGATGTTGTATGCGACAATGGGCAAAAAAAGCAAAGAGAAAATCGGGAAATCGCGCACAGCAAAATACGACCAAACGGAAGTGGCCACAAAAATGATAAGATTTTGGATGGGAAATTTTCTTAAATCTTTTTTGACAAACAAAGGCAGGGCAAAGCTTAAAAGAGCAAGCGTGTATAAAAATTTTATAAGCCCAAAATGCAAACCGTTAGTGATGTTTAAATTTTCCAAAAAACTGATTGACTGATTTTCCAATACTAAATAGCCATAATTTTCAAATATCCTAAAAGGATAGAAAAGTCCCTTTATAAAAAACGGGTTTATGAGAGATAGTATGGCCGAGAACAAAGAAATGAGAGTGAGCCATTTGATTCTTTTTATCTTTTTAGTCTTGCAAAAATTTACAAACTCCGATATCCAAAAAGAACCAAGCAAAAGAAAACCGAATATGAATCCGACATGCAAGTTTATCCAAAGGAGCATTAAAATCGGTAAAAGGAAAAGATATTTTTTATCTCTCAATTTACTTTCTTCTGTAATTTCTTCTTTTGTCCATTTCCAAAGAATATAAAAGAAGCTTGCCAAAAAAAGATATGTAAATACTTCCGGTCTTATTTCCGCTCTTTGGGTAATAATGGGCAAAACAAGTATGGACAAAATAGAAGCAACCTCAAGCCCAGCTTCATTTTTTGCAATCCTAAACAAAATATAGAAAGAGAGACAGCTCAAAAAAATATAAAAAAAAGAGAGACCTTTAAAACCGCCTAAAATAAAGATGAAATAAAATACTACCCCCGAAAGCCAGTGATGATTTACAAACGGAAAATTATTTTCTGTAAAAGAATAAAAATTGGTGTTCAAAACCTCCATTTTTTCAGACCAAGAAGTATCAACCATTATTTCTCCATTTTTTATATGCCGACCAATGTCAGCTCTAGACAAATTCACCTTCTGCACCAAAAGCAGAGCGCACCATAGCACCAAAATACCTGTCACCACCACTCCAAAAGTTTTATAGCTTTTACTTTCCAAGTTATAAAAAATTGTAACATAAGTGATTCAATAATGAATTACTTAATTTCCTTTTTAAGGTAAAAAGGGTTAGAAGATTAGAAAAATTATTTTCGTGCTTCAACAATAGCCAAAGCAACATTGGCAGGCACAATAGCATAATGATCAAATTCTATGTTGGCAGAACCACGGCCTTCGGTCATTGAACGGAGGGTAGTAACATAACCAAAAAGTTCTGATAGAGGCACTTTGGCTCGCACCACTTTTAATCCTGCCCTATCGTCCATACCTTCAATCAGACCGCGTTTAGAAGAAAGATTGCCAGTGATATCACCCATAAACTGCTCCGGCACCACCACTTCCAATTTCCTATAACCAGCCACAATACCTCTCTCCATCGCCTCTTTCACTCCTTTTTCAACTGCAGGGATAAATTCAGAAGGAATAACACCACCTTTGATAGAATCAATAAATTCAAACCCTTCACTACGATGAACATTTTTTTGTTTCTTTTTACTTTCATCTTCTGGCTCTAATGGTTTGATATTTAGTTTGACATGACCATATTGACCCTTACCTCCAGTTTGTTTTATATATTTTGTTTCAGCTTCAGCTGTGCCGGTAATAGTCTCTTTATAAGAAACTTGCGGAGCTCCTACATTGGCCTCAACATTAAACTCTCTTTTCATTCGGTCAACAATAATATCTAGATGCAATTCACCCATACCAGAAATCACGGTTTCTCCAGTATCAATATCAGATTTGATTCTAAAAGTCGGGTCTTCATCTGAAAGTCTTTTCAAAGCCATACCCATTTTTTCTTGGTCAGCTTTTGTTTTTGGTTCTATACGAAGAGAAATAACTGGTTCAGGAAAAACAATTTCTTCTAAGATTATAGGATTGTTTTCATCACAAAAAGTATGGGAAGTTTTTGCATTTTTAAGTCCCACCGCTGCAGCAATTTCTCCTGTAAAGACTTTTTTGACTTCTTCTCTTTGGTCGGCTTGCAAACGGACGATACGTCCAAGTCTTTCTTTTTCTCCAGTAGTAGCATTATAAATGTAAGAGCCAGATTCAATAGTCCCAGAATAAACTCTAAAAAATGTAAGTTGTCCCACAAATGGATCTACTTGAAGTTTAAAAGCAAGAGCCGCAAAAGGTTCATCGTCACTAGGATGGCGCTCTATTTCTTCTTCAGTTTTTGGGTCAATCCCCTTGATGGCTGGCATATCCAAAGGAGAGGGCAAAAAATCAACTACCGCATCTAAAATTAACTGCACTCCTTTGTTTTTCAAAGCAGAACCGCAGAAAACCGGGAAAATTTTGTTAGCTATGACCGCCTCACGAAGGATTTTGATTAAATCTTCTGGAGCAATTTCTTCTCCAGCAAGATATTTATTCATCATTTCCTCATCATTTTCTACAATTTTTTCTATCAGTTCACCTCTATATTTTTCCGCCTCTGCCTTTAAATGCTCTGGAATGTCTATTTCAATAACATCACTACCGAGTTGGCCTTCATATTTATATGCTTTCATTTTAAGCAAATCAATTTGTCCTTCGTGTTTATCTTCTTCCCCTATTGGAATTTGCATCCTAACAGCTTTTTTAGAAAGTCTATCTAAAATTGATTTAAATGATTTTTCAAAATTGGCTCCGGTTCTGTCTAATTTATTTATAAAACAAAGACGAGGCACAAGAGCTTCTTCGGCATATCGCCAATTAGTCTCTGATTGAGGTTCTACTCCAGCCACCCCATCAAATACACAGACAGCCCCATCAAGAACGCGCATAGACCTTTTTACTTCCACTGTAAAATCAATGTGCCCCGGAGTATCTATAATATTGAAACGATATTTTTTATCTTTATTTTTCTTATCTTCATTTGAAAAATATGTTGGAGCCCAAAAACAAGTAACCGCAGCCGCGGTGATGGTAATACCTCTCTCTCTTTCTTGTTCCATCCAGTCAGTAGTGGTCTCTCCCTCGTGCACTTCACCTATTTTGTGCTGACTACCAGTGTAAAACAAAATACGCTCGGAGACAGTAGTCTTGCCGGCATCAATGTGGGCTATGATTCCAAAGTTTCTTACTTTATCTAATGGATAGTCTCTTTGCATAAAAAAAATTAATCAAATAAAAATTCCGTCAGGAACAGTAAAAATATACACTAGAAGCTATAAAATTGCAAAACTAAATAAAGCTTGACAAAAAATGAGGAATAAGTAGTATAAAAATGTTCCTTGAGGGAAATTGGTAGGATGTGTCTTCCGGGATAACGACACGCAAAATCATGAGCTAAGAGTTTCCCCTATAAGGGAGAAGAAAATCCTGACTCATCTCATGACAAGACCGAGACCTCGTCGATAGGAACACCCGCCGTAGTCTACTCCAAACGAGGGGCTACGGCGGTTTATTTTTTTTCGATCTCTCAAATACACAAAATATATACGATCATGAATATATTGTGTATCTAATATTATTTTTTATTAAGCCCAAAATATTTTTTAACTTCTTCATCATTTTCGAGTGCCTCTACAATCATATATAAAAGGTTTCCCTCTACTTCAGTTTCAGCTTTTAAAAGAGCTATTATTTTTTCACAATCATAGGGATAAACCCAGACACTATCTTGTAATCTCATAAATCCAATCGAAATAAGGGCTCGTCGGATATTATCCCTATCAAATCTTCTATTCTCTGGTATATCAAATATCAAAGCCCGCCATTTACCATCCCATTTTTTATTTTTGTTTAATTCTTTATTGTCCCCCAAAGATAAGCACTTAAACAAATATCTTTTTCCTTCTTGTGTTATTTTTAATTGATCATTTTTATTCTCAAGTAATCCTTTCTTAATTAAATTGTCTCTAGACCTTTTGATTGACTCGATTTGTCTAGGATGTGTAATAAAACCCATTCTCTTCATCGTTTGTAAAACGTTTGGAGCAAAGGTAGCAACTCCAATAAGGCCTGCTAATTTGACAGATTCCAAAATAATTTTCTGAATATTTGCTTTTTTAACTTTTCTCTCCAGACTCATTGTCTATATTATAATACACACATTACTCACGGTCGTATATAATCTGTGTATTACTCAGAAATAAAAAACTACTTTTAAAGTAGGTTTTTATTTAAATTTTGGTATCTTATGTAAAACTACCAAGCAAAGTGAGCAAAGGCTTTGTTGGCTTCGGCCATCTTGTGGACGTTTTCACGTTTTTTGACAGCATCACCTTCATTTTTGGAAGCGAGAATAATTTCCTCTGAAAGTTTTTCAGCCATTGGTTTACCTTTTTTAGCTTTAGCTGAACCAATAATCCACTTCATAGAAAGATAAATCCTTCTATCTGGCCTAACTTCTACTGGCACCTGATAGTTGGCACCACCAACTCTACGAGAACGAACCTCCATAGTTGGGCCGGTGTTTTTAAGAGCTGTATCAAATATTTCCATTGGACTCTCTACTTTGGCTTTTTCTTTTATCAAATCAAAAGCAGTATAAACTATTTTTCTAGCCGTATTTTTTTTGCCTTCATTCATCACATAATTAATAAACTTCTCTACTTTTTGAGAATTAAAGATTATGTCTGGTTTAGGTATATTTCTATTTTTAACACTGCCTCTCATAATATATTTTATTTATTATTTTTAGGTTTTTTAACACCATAACTTGATCTAGAAGACATTCTTTTTTCTACTCCGCTAGCATCAAGTCTTCCTCTGACTATGGTATAACGTACCCCAATATCTTTTACTCTACCACCACGAATCATAACTACAGAGTGCTCTTGCAAATTGTGTCCCATACCTGGGATATAAGCTGTCTCTTCTTTACCGTTGGTTAGACGAACTCTAGCAATCTTTCTAATAGCAGAGTTTGGTTTTCTTGGGGTTTTAGTTGTCACTTTGACACAAACACCTCGCTTAAAAGGAGATGGGTAATAAACTGGCTTGTTTTTAATAGTATTAAAACCACGTGCCAAAGCCACCGTCTTGGATTTTCGGTGAACCACTTTCCTTTTTTTCTTTATTAACTGATTGATAGTGGACATTTTCGTAATTAAAAACCGCTAAAGCGGACGTATACTAATCTAATATAAAACAGATTAAAAAGCAATGCCTGTAAGAAGAGTAAATATGAAGCCGATAATATGACTCATAATCTGCCAAATAAATAAGATAAAGATAAAAACTAAAATAAGTCCGAATCTCTCAAAAGACTGACGCAGAGTTTGCCATTTATAAGGTAAAAAGGCAAAAAGTATTTTAGAGCCATCAAGAGGTGGTATAGGGATAAGATTAAATATAGCTAAAATAATATTAATAAGCACTACAGAACTAGCAAGATTCAAAAAAGATTGACTGATATTTATATATTCAGGCAAAAATCTTATAGTCAAACCAAATAAAATAGCTAAAGCAATATTTGAAATGGGTCCAGCTACCGCAACCAAAGCTTCTCCCCATCTTTGATTACGCAGATTGTAAGGATTAAAAGGAACCGGTTTAGCCCAACCAACAATAAAACCTCCTGCAAAATAACCAATCAAAGGCACAAAAAAAGAACCAATCGGATCAAGGTGAGATATCGGATTTAGAGTCAACCTTCCTTGATATTTAGCAGTAGGGTCTCCTAGAGCCAAAGCAGCATACCCGTGAGAAACCTCGTGTATCACGACCGACATTATTAAAATGATAATTATAAATATAAAATCCATTTCACTATTTTAACATATTTATGATGGATACATAAGACTATTTGCTTAATAATTTTAATATGATAACATTTAAAACCTATGGCAAAAGAATGCGCAATAACAGGAAAATCATCACAAATGGGCGGTTCCTATTCAAACAGGACTCGTGCTACTCAATTCAACCCTTGTGGCAATACAAGGAAATTTGCCAATTTACAGAAAAAGAAGATTTTTGTGCCAGAATTAGACAAAACTTTCACCCTTACTCTTTCCACTAAAGCTATCAAAACCATCCAAAAAAACGGCGCCTACGCCACTTTAAAAAAAGCCGGTTTGATTTAAAAAACCTAAAATAGTTCTTGAGTGAGATTCCGAAACAATCTATTTTAGGTTTTTTATTATTTAATTTTCAAACTTTCCCCATCACTCTCAAACACAATTCTTCCATCTTTATCAGTCCTCAATATTTCAGCTCCAAAATTGTTTAAAATATCCAAAACTTCTTGGCTTGGATGGCCATAGCGATTATCTTTACCCGCTGAAATAACTACATATTCAGGAGAAACTGCCGTGACAAAATCCGGACTGGTGGAAGTTTTGGAACCATGGTGCCCAGCTTTTAAGACATCACTTTCTAATCCACCCAAAGAAATAAGATAATTTTCGATTGATTTTGGTGAATCACCAGTAAATAAAAATTCATTTTCCCCATAAACTAACCTCGCTATAATAGAAGAGGTATTAGTTTCCATTCCTGCTGGATCTCGGTCTGGAAAAAGAATTTGCAAAACAACCCCATCGCCTAAATCAACTACCATTCCTCTCCTAACCAATATTTTTTTCAAGGGTTCCCCTTTAAAATTTCCTAAGGGGACCCCTTGGGATTTTTCTTCAACAATTTTTTCAAGTTCCTTATAAGAAGATGACTCACCAGAAACTCCTGTCTCCATAAAAATATCTACTTTATATTTTTGCAAAACATCAGGTATTCCGCCGATATGATCTTGGTCAGCGTGAGTTGCTAAAACCACATCAATAGAACGGTCATAAAAAGGCATTACTTTACTAAGTTCTCTAAGAACTGATTTGTTTGGGCCACCATCTATAAGTATTTGGCTACCAGAGGGGGCTTCAATAAAAATAGCGTCGCCTTGACCGATATTTAAAAAAGCGACAGTCAAAATACCTCTCCTTTCTTCTTTAAAAGCAACATAAATAGAGAAAATGGTTATAAAAAATAAAGTCAGAAAAATAATAAGTTTAAAAATTGATTTTCTTTCCATCCTTTAATGCTAACATTTTTAAAAAAGAGAAGCCCCGCCTCGGCTTAACCGGGCGGGGAGTGAATCGGGTTTTTACTTTAGGAAGACAGAGTCTTTTCAATTTCAACATCCCGCCTAAGAATATGAGCGACATCTTCCAGTAGGGCCGCAATCCTCAGTCTGGTTGTGTTGTGTTCTCCAGTAAAAAGCTTCAACACTATTTTTCTGGCTTCTTCTGCCTTCTTGTTTTCTTCGCTAAAAGCCTCTTCCGTCAATCTGTAAGGCGATACACACATAAAGATCTCCTTCTATGCTAAAATTATCTTTATTATCTAATAAAGTCAATATGCAAAAATTTGAAATAAAAGAGTTTAATATTCCAAAATTAAAGGGTATCTCCGATAAAAACATTGAAGAGCATTTGAAGCTTTATCAAGGTTACGCAAAAAACGCAAATTTAATCTTAGAACACATAGAAGAATTTGCTAAAGATACAGAAAAATATGCCTATGAGCTCGGCGAAATCCAGAGAAGATTTTCTTTTGAGTTTAATGGTATGAGAAATCATGAGTATTATTTTGCAAGTTTTGAAGATGGCCCAAAAAATTTAGAGGAAGGAAGTAAATTCAAAAAAGCTATTACAGAAGAGTTTGGTGATTTTGATAAATGGCTTCAAAGATTTAAAGCTATCGCTCTGACTCGCGGTATTGGCTGGGCAATGCTTTATTGGGATCCAATAACAAAAACTTTGCTAACTCAATGGGTAGACGAACAACATTTGGGACAACTCAATGGTTGCCAAACTATTTTATCCTTAGATATGTGGGAACATGCTTTCGTCGCAGACTATGAACCCTCCGGTAAAAAACAATACATTGAAGACTTTTTTGAAAATCTAAATTGGAAAAAAATTGAGAACAATTTTTTGGTAGCTAGTAGTCAGTAGCCAGCATCTAGGAAAAATTAAAAATATCAAATCAAAATGTAGCGATGCATCGCTACAAATATAAAATTATTATGAAAATTTCCTCTCTTTTAATTTTCTAT